>Ga0190312_1000300_pt1 | contig 17130 bp, 15 predicted proteins | sample 487007910_MG_FD_165046 | JGI IMG/M metagenome (GOLD analysis project Ga0190312, IMG submission 165046) | Hydrothermal vent sediment bacterial communities from Southern Trench, Guaymas Basin, Mexico - 4870-07-9-10_MG | ecosystem: Environmental > Aquatic > Marine > Hydrothermal vents > Sediment ... | reverse complement strand
AGCAAAGAGGAATGATTGTGCCATTCCCAAGCACCGAAGCACATGAAAAGCTTACTTACAAGCCCCGCAATCGGCGGAAGACCGCACATACCCAGCGCTCCAACTGTGAAAGCGAGCATCGTAATCGGCATTTCTTTCCCAACTCCCGCCATCTCACTTATATTTTTCTTTCCTGTGACGACCATTATCGCACCTGCGCAGAGGAAGAGCGTGATTTTCATATAGCCATGGAATGGAATATGGAGCATCGCACCCATCACACCGTCATTCCAGAGCAAAGATGCGCCGAAAATAATGTATGAGAGCTGCGAAATGGTTGAATAAGCGAGTCTCCTCTTCAAATTATCCTGTGCGATTGCGAAAAGAGATGCAACAATCATCGTGAAAGATGCAATTAGCGCAGTAATAAGCCATAGATTTGTCTCATACATCGCTTGCGTGCCGAAAACGAAGCAAATTGTGCGGACAATGCCGAAAGCACCCGCCTTCACGACAGCAACGGCATGAAGCAACGCACTAACAGGCGTCGGCGCTATCATTGCGGTCGGCAGCCAAGAGTGGAATGGCATCCACGCAGACTTCATGAAGCCGAGAAGGAAGCAGAAAAGAAGCACCGCAGGAAGCACCGTAGAGACTTTCATGGCAGCGCTCACAAGCCCTGGAATGCCTCCCGCATGGAAGTCTGTCGTGCCTGCGAGGTAGTAAGTGAGAACCGTTGCAGCGAGCAGAAAACATCCTGCGGTCATTAAATATGCGAGATACTTGCGTCCTGCGGAAATTGCCTCCTTGCTCTGCTCGTGAATCACAAGCGGGTATGTTGAAACGGTGAGAATCTCGTAAAAAATGTAGAGCGTGAGCAAATTCTTCGCCATCGCAACGCCCACAGCTCCGAATATCGCCCAGCAGAAGCAGAAGAAATAGCGAGTTTGAGCATGCTCCTCCAAAGAACGCATGTATCCTATGGAGTAAAATGAGACAAGAATCCACAAAGATGAAGCGGTAATTGCGAAAATCTCGCCAAAAGCGTCAACCTTGAACGCAACATCTAAATTTGCGAATATCGTGTGGAACAGCACGCACTCCACCGCTCCCGCATCCAAAATCGTCGGAGCCATTGAAATGACAATTGCGAAGAGCGAGAACGCAGCGGAGAGCGTCCAGAACTCTCGCAAATTCGGGCGATTTCTTGAGAGCAGAATCAGCGGAGCGGCAACCGCAGGACACAACACCGCAAGCAACGGCTTCAAAGAATGCACCACTGCAGCAGACGCAGATGCCTCGGCGAGAAGCACCGCTGGCATTTAAACACCACCTCCGACGCTTGACAACGCCGTCGCAACACTCATAAATTCAGGTGGTTGCGGAAAACCAAACCTCGCAAGCAACTCGCTCACAAGCGTTGCGGGTAGCGGCGTGAGCCATAGAATGCCCACCAAAATGCATGCGGAAGCGAGGACAAGCATGGAAAATAGCATCGCACGGGGAATTCCATCCCCTTTAGTAACAGAGGCAGAAGATGCGGAGGGAACGGAGCCTTCAGAAGCGCTTTCAGCAGCGATTTCATGTTCATGCTCCACGAAATACATCCGCTCAATCACCCGCCAGAAATAAACGAGGTTCAGGAGACTGCTGAAAAGCAGAATTGCGATGAACGCATATCCCGAAGACATGGATTTTGATGCCTCTGCGGACGCAATAAGCAGGAAAATTTTTGATGCGAAGCCCGTTGTGGGAGGAACTCCAATCATAGAAAGCGCTGCAATCGTGAAAAATGCGCTTGTCCATGGCATTTTCTTACCTAAACCATCAAAATATCGTATGTCAAGGAGTTTCAATCGGTGGAAAAATCCTCCCACTGACATGAAAAGACAGCATTTCATAATCGCATGGTTGAGAATGTGAGCGACAGCACCCACCAAGCCCCAGACGGAAAGTGGTGCGAGTCCGACACCGAGCATTATATAACCTATCTGCGAAATGGAAGAATAAGCGAGCATTCTTTTTATATTTCGCTGCGCTATCGCAAATATTGAACCCATTATTATACCTATAGCGGCAACCCAGCAAATAATGACATCCAAACCGGCATAATGTCGTATGAAATCTACCGTGAAAACGGTGAAAATTATTCTTATTAGGGCGTAAACGGAGACTTTTGACATCGTCGCTGCGATGAGTGCGCTGACTGTTGAAGGAGCGTAAGTGTAAGCGTCGGGCTGCCAGAGATGCAGCGGGAAGAGAGCCATTTTTATGCTGAAGCCCACAAAAATGAAGACGAATGCGGCTTGAACCATTTTGTTCTCGTAGAGAGGCGGAAGGATGTGCTGAATGTCAAGCATGTTAAGCGAGCCTGTCACCGCATATAAGAAGCCGACGCCTAAAAGGTAGAAGCAAGCGCCGATTGAACCCATGATTAAGTAGTTGAATGACGCTCTCAATGCCCTGCCGCCAGCAGCGGCGATGAGCGCATAGCCCGTGAGAGAAGCGATTTCAAGGAAAACATAGAGGTTGAACATATCTCCAGTGACAACTATTCCGCAAAGACCCGTGATTAAAAGCTGAAGAATGACATAAAAAGAGACTATTTTGCGAGCTTCTATCTCCTTCTCAACATTCTTCCAGCCGTAAATGACGCAAAGAACGCTGACAAAAAGTATTGCAACAAGCACAAATGCGTTAAGTGCATCCACAACATACACGATTCCCCACGGAGCTGCCCAACCGCCGAGCCTGTATTCAATCGGTCCTGCGGTCAAAACATGACGCAAAATGAGGACTGCGAGGGCAAACTGAAAGAGGACAGTGGCAAGCGATATTGGGAAGCATGCCTTGCGGTTGAACCAGCCTGCGACGAGAATCGTGTATGCGGAGAGCAACGAGACCGTAACGACAAGCACCGGGAAATGTTCCACGCCGAGCAACGCTGACACCTCTTCTTTTTTCTGTGTGCCTCTTGTGTTCTCCGTGTCTTCCACACTGCATTAAAAAGCTTTCGCTTTTTCCCGCTCTGTCCCCTCTCCCGCTCCTCGCTCTACCTCGCTCTACCTCCCCCAGCCTTGCACTCAATTGAGTGCTGAATTGGAATGGAAAGGAAGTCGGAGAGGGGGAAATGGAGAAAAGTGCCACTGAGGGTGTAGAATGGAGAGAAGCAAGAGAGCAGCAGGTAGGCAAGCGAGAGCAGGTGGCGTTCAAGCGGTGTAAGCGAGGTAAATTGCCAGGAGAAGAGCGAAGAATATGAGGACGAGAAGCACACCCGTTCCTATTGCGATGTTCTCCACAGGTTCATGATACCTGCGACGCAATTCATTCAAGTCCGCCTCGTATTTCTTGTAAGCAGGGTTAAAAGGTCTCAGAACTGCTATTGCAGCGGCATCCACGAACATCCTCGTCGTTGCGGTTGGATTTCTTGAGAATGAAATGAGGGCATCTGAAATCTTCATAACTCCGCTCTCAACAGATTTCGCAAAGTCCATCAGCGGACCTTCGCAGAAGTGCAAGAATGCTCTTCCCGCTCTCCTGTAAATGTGGTCTATGTCGTAGGTGATTCTTTCGTGAGGCTTGAAGAAGCCGAAGGCGAAGAACATGAATGCGGTCATCAAAAGCAGTTCGGCGGTTCCGAGCGTGTGACCTGCGGAATAAGCATTGTAGTGGAAAGCCTCTTCAGGATAAGGCAGAATGCGATAAAGCATCTGCGGATACACGCCGATTGCAACGCAGAGCGCAGCGGTCGCCACCATCGGAATGAGCATCGTAATAGGGGCTTCCTTCGCTTGAATCTCCTCTGAAGGCGCTGCGAAGAATGTGAAGTATGTGAGTTTCAGGAAAGAGAGGAAAGTGCCTACGGAAGCGAGCATGAGAGCGAGGGCAATAAAATGCAAGTGAGATTCCTCCGCTGCATGAATAATCATGCCCTTGCTCACATATCCGTTAAAGCCAATCACACCTGAAATTGAGAACGCTGCGACGATGCAAGTGAGTGTCGTAACAGGCATCTTCCGAGCAAGACCTCCAAGCTCCGTGAGATTCATGCGACCTGTCTCGTAAATCACGGCGCCCATGCACATGAAAAGCAGCGCTTTGTATAGAATGTGGTTGAAAACATGAGCGATTCCGCCATTAACTCCCATCATTGTCCCTATTCCCACACCAGCGACCATGTATCCGACCTGCGAGACGATGTGATATGAAAGTAATTTACGAACATCATTTTGAAGAAGTGCGAAAACTACGCCATAAACCGCCATCACAGCACCCATATATGCAACGGCTCCACCCGCTTCTGCCGCAGGGAAGGTTCTTGCGAGTGCATAGACGCCTGTTTTCGTCGTGTAAACGCTCAAAAACACCGAGCCCGCAATCGTCGCCTTCGGATAAGAGTCAGGAAGCCATGTGTGAAGCGGGATGAATGCGGTGTTCACGCCTATTCCGAGAAGAATCAGGAAGTATGCGAGACCCATTTCTTCAATAGGTCCTGCGGTGAGCGAGCCTGTCGTAAGGAAATGAATAATTATGCCTGCGAGCAGTGCGCAACCGCCGAAAAGGTGGAAGAGAATATAACGCATCCCCGCATCTCTCGCCCGCTTTGAGCCTTCATACCAGATTAAACCGAGCGATGAAATCGCCATTATCTCCCAGAAAATGTAAAGGGTGATGAAATCTCCTGCAAAAACTGCACCTAAAGAGCTTCCGATGTAGAGTAAAGCGCAGATATGATGCCCTGTTTCCTTCACTGCATCCAACGAATAGATTATTGCGAACAAGCCAATCAGTGTGAATATGTATCCCATGATGAGACTGAGAGCATCCGCATGCAACAGCGTCAGCTTAATTTCTGGAAGAATCTGAAGCATCCAACTCGTCTGCGGCTTTAAAATGAATGCGTTAGCGAGTCCGAGAACGCCGATAGCCACAAGATATGCCTTTCTCGCCCTGCCTTTGAACAAAGGTAAAAGCGCAGCACCTAAAATATACACAAATGCAGGCGGTATGCTCTGCAAAATCCCTAAAAATCCCGCTATTTCATTCATCTTGCTTCCCCTCCCGCTGTGCTAACGACAATATTCGCATCGCAAATGCAAAAAATAACACCCCTACCGCTCCTATTATCGCATGAAATCCCAAAAAGGGCTCATTATGATTTGAAAGTATCAGCGAAAGCGCTAATGCGATGCATATTCCACCTATACTAACTGCAATTACAGCATTCCTCACGCTATTCGTCATCTCCTTCACCTTTCAGCGAACAAGTGTCTCCTATGTAACATGTGTTTCATGTGTCCTTAAATAAACCGCTCAATAAATCTATGCTTCTGTATATGCAGGTGCATTTTTAGAGGGTGTTGAAGATGCTAAAGATGTAAAAATTGCAAGGATACATGCAAAATTATTCTTAAGGCATCTTCAAACTTTCAATGAATGCCTTTCCTCGCTCAGAAATTCGGTAATAAGTGGCATTACCTCGCTCAATCTTCTCCACAAGCCCCAATTTAAGCAGAGAATTTGCCTCGTCAAATCTGCTTCCCATGCCCCGCAGTCCTCCGAGAACATTCGTGGGGTCTATCCCTGTGTTCCTTGAGATTTCCGCAGGGTAGGACGCCTTCGGGTAGATTTTGTAGAGATACATTAAAATCTCCGTTCGCACCCTGCTCCTTCTTAAAGCACGCAGAATCTCCCCAAAACTCACTCCCTCCTCTTCTAAACGCTCCTCACTCTCCCTCCCGCTACCGCCACCGCTACCGCTTCGCTCTCTCGCCTCTGCCTCCTCAGTCCCCTTATCCTCTTCAGCCTCTTCAGACTCCGCAGAAGCCTTCCCTACTCGCATTCCTTCCTCGCTCACGCTTGCTCCTTCTCCCACTTCATTCTTCTCCGTTTCCACATTCGTCTTGCGACACCAATCGTTCAAGCACTTCAAAGAGATTCTTCACCGTGAACGGCTTCCAGAGGCACGCATCCGCACCCGCTTCAAGCGAAGCCTTCTCATATTCAGGCGTCCCTAATGCGGTAATCACGAGAATTTTCACCCTTTTATCATACTTTCTTATCTCCTTTATCGCCTGAATTCCGTCCATTACCTCCATAACTAAGTCCATCGTTACAATATCAGGCTTCAACTCCTTATATTTCTCAACCGCTTCTCGCCCATTCACTGCAAAACCCACAATTTCATACCTATCTCGCTGCTGATTCAGCATCTCTTCCAGCATCTCCCGCATGTAAGCGGCATCCTCAACAATCAAAATACGAATTTTTCGCCTTTCGTCTCCATCTTTCCGCTCATTCTTCCACATCCGCCCTCACCTTCTAACCGCTCATTCGCCTCGCTCCTCTTTCTTTCGCTTTCCTTCCTGTCTTTTAGGAAGAGTGAAGAAGAATTTTGAGCCTTTTCCGACCTCACTCGTTGCCCACACTTTCCCGCCGTGCATCCGCACATACTCCTTCACGATTGAAAGTCCGAGCCCTAAACTCCCTGATTTCCTCGTCAGCGAAGTGTTAACGACATAAAAACGCTCAAATATCTTCGGTAAATGCTCTTTCGGAATTCCTATGCCTGTGTCAGCAATACAACATTTTATATCTTCGCCCCTGTCCTCAACAATCACTTCTATTCTACCCCCTTCTTCCGTGTATTTTATTGCGTTTGATATTAAATTAGTGAAAACTTCCAATATTCTCTGCTTATCGCACTCTATTTCAACATCAGGAACGCTTAATGAAATTTTATGACGCTTCTCTCTCGCCTCAGTCAGAAGAGTTGCAACCGCTTGCTCCACTATTTTCCTTACTGATGCCTTTTCAATGCTCAATTTCACCGCCTCTCCATCTATTCTCGCAAGTTCAAGCATCCTATTTATCATTTTTTCCAACTGCCTCGCACATCTTTCAATAGAACGAACATATTTCCTCTCTTTCTCCGTGTGAGCGCACATTTCCAACATGCTGGCATATCCAACAATGGGTGCGAGCGGAGAACGCATCTCGTGATACGCAACATTCAGAAAATCCCGCTTCATTTTGTCCAATTCCTCAAGTTTCTTGCATGTTTCACGCAGTTCCTCCTCCTTTTTCTTCAATTCAGTGATGTCAAGCAGTGAAAGGATGCATTCTTTGCTGTTTGGAATAGGCTCTATACATGCATTCACATATTTTCTTTCACCTTTTGAGTTTATTAATTTGAAAAGAGAGCAAGCGGGTGCGCCTCCTTTCCGCCAACTTTCGCAATAGTCTCTCGCTCTTTCCGCATCCTCCTCCGCTACGAAATCTGTCCAGTGTCTTCCTCTGAGATCCTCCGCTTGAAGACCGACGAGCTCCTCAAACTGCCTGTTCGCAAGCAGAATTCTTCCTTCGGCGTCAACGACGCAAAGAGCGGTGAGGGCATGCTCAAATATCGTGCGGTAACGCTCTTCCGCAGATTTCAACTCCTCACGAGCATCCTCACATCGCTGACTTATCAGACCGATGGTGTAAGCAACGATGAAAAGCATGCTCGCCCTGCCCAAAGATTCCATAAATGTTCCCAGAGCTGGTGATGTGAAAATAGAGGAGAAAATATGCATCACACCGAGAAGGATTGCGATATAAATCGCCCTTTTCTTATACCATATCGCCGCTAATATGATGGGAATATAGAAGGAATGAGTATAAACTATTGTCTTATGCATTGAAGCGAAGAAAATAGAGATAAAAATACATAGTAGAATCAGTGAGAGGAGCGTGAAAAATTTGAAACTCCTCCTGCGAGCAGTTTCTTTTGCCCCCTTCTGATTATGCTCCTCCCACACCGTCAATTTTCCCTCTTACGTGACCTCCTCTCCTCACTGATGCATACAGCGAGGTTCGGTTCCCAGTTCATCCACCCCGACTTACCCGCCAGCTCTTTCAGCCGAACGGGCAGCGGTCGTGGTGTCGAGGGCTTCTCTTCGGGTCGGCCCGACCCTAGGCCCGCTATGCGGGCAATGAAGAATACGATGCCCTTATATAAATACATTCCCACACACCGACCCTGCTGCACAATTCGTTTGTCTCACAAGCCTGCCTTCGCCATCTCTGTTTTCGGGGCAAATGGAAATAAACCGAACCACGGAGCGGGCATCGCCTTTTTTTCTATGCTAACAATCTTCTTTGCTCCTCTACACTTCTTCTCTGCATTCTACGCCACGCACACACCACTTACACCGAGGCTCACCGCCAGAGGACGCCGTAAGAGAGGTAAATGAAGAGATATAGCGTGAAGAAAATCAGGACGAGGAGGACGCCAGTGCCGATACCCATCCTATGCACTGCTTCATCCGAATAAACGCGCTTCAACTCATTCAAATCCCGCTCATACTTCTCGTTTAATGGGTGGAATGGCTTGAAAACGATTGCACCTGTCAGTGCAACGAGCATTCTTGAAGCGACTGCGGGGTTATTTGCGAGCCATGCGAAGAAATCTGCGATTTTTCTGAGCGCACCGTCAATAATTTCGGCGAATGTGATGAGTGGTTGCTCACAGAACCATATAAATTTGCGACCTGCGAGGCGGAATAGCCAATCTGTGTCGAGTGTGATTTTCTGCTCTGGACGCAGGTTATCTCTTAGCATCCAGAAAGCGACGAAAGTGAAAATGAGCATTTCGCATGTTGAAATCACATGTCCGGGAGCGTAAGGCTCGTAATGAACGGCGTAAGGGAGCATCCCGTAGAGGAATTGCGGGAAAATACCGATGAAAACGCAGAGAAATGCGACGATACCCATCGCAAAAAGCATATTCTTCGGTGGTTCTCTCGCCTCCTCGCACTGAACGCCTGAAAAGAATGTGAAGTAAGGAAGCTTCAAGCCAACAACAAGAAATGTTCCGATTGCAGCACACTCGAGCAGGAGCCACACGATTTCATGCCCATGCGCCGCCGCTTCTACGACCATCGTCTTGCTCACGAATCCGCTGAATAGGGGAAATCCAGAAATTGAGAACGCTCCTATCATGTAAAGCCAGAAAGTTCGTGGCATGAATCTGTAAAGACCTCCGAGCTCAGTGAGTTTGCTCTTTCCCGTGACTTCAAGCACCGCACCAGCAGCCATGAAAAGCAACGCCATGTAAAGAACGCAACAGAAGGCATGAGCAATCGCACCATTCACCGCAGTCTCCCCTACTTTTGTGCCTAAAACGCCCATTCCCACACCTGCAACCATGTATCCTCCCTGACTGATGAGGGAATAAGCGAGCAATCTTCGTATGTCATTCTCAAGAACAGCGAAGATTATACCGTAAATTGCCATTATTGCACCCAACCATATCAGAATTTCAACGCCAGAAAAGCCTCGCAGCAGCACATATATCGCACTCTTCGTTGTGAATGCCGTGAGAAATACCGCACCTGCGACTGTCGCCTCTGGATATGCATCCGAAAGCCACGCATGCAAAGGCGGAACGGCAGCATTCAGGATGAAGCCGAGAAGAATGAGGTAAGAAGGTATGAAAGAAGAGCCGAGACCCCAAGCGAATGCATCAAAAGCGATGCCTTCCTGCCCTGGAAAGCTCATTATGTGCAGTATTATACCCGCAAGCAGGAACATTCCGCCGAAAAGATGCCACAGAATATAGCGAAATCCAGCTTCATGCGCCCTCTTCGTGCCACGATACCATATTAAAGCGAGTGAGGAGAACGCCATAACCTCCCAGAAGATGTATAAGGTGATAAGGTCTCCCGCAAATACGACGCCAAGCGTTGCTCCCACATAGAGAAATGCTGCGATGTGATGACCGCTCTCGCTCACATGCAACGCATAAATCGTCATACATAGCGATGCAATCACGAAAACATAAGCGAAAACCATGCTCAAAGCATCTACTCTACCGAAAATTAGCTCATAATTTAGGAAAGGAACACGCCAGTATTCCCCATAGGACATGAATAAAAGGTCTATAAGTGCTATTACCGGCAGTGCAATCATATACACATTCCTGATTTTCCTGCCTATACTCTCAAATAATGGGATGAGAAGTGCGCCGAGAATGAATATTAAGCCTGGGTGAATCCACTCACTCACGCTTTCTCACCTCCTTCCGCTCTCGCATAACCGCTGACACACCCCCAATAATCGTAATAGTCCTCATCACGCTGAAGGAAGCGCTGTCCGAGCCATTTTGACACGAATATAATCAGAATACATGCAATAAATCCGTAAAATGCGCTAAATCCTGGTATTTCTTGCAATAAAAATGCGGCGTGCTCTTGTGCGCTGTGAGCGAAAAAGCGAAAAATCACATCCGCAAGCACGCTTAACGCCAAACCCGCATATAAAATGCGGAACAGCAATACATTCTTCCCCATTTCACTCCACCACCTTTTCTTTACTCACACGCCTCCTCGCACTCTTTCATGCGCTTCGCCCTTCGCTTTCCTTCCACGCCTCACACCCTAAAACCAGAACTTCCCGTAGGTCAGGTAGAGGAAGGAGTAGAAGGAGAGGAAGAGGAGCGAGTGCAAGGCGACGCTACCAAGCGCAGCACGACGCATGCTTAAGCGGTGAGTGCGCCGAATGCTCTCCAGGTCCCGCTCACAACGCTTGTGAAATGCTTGCAGAGAAGCGCTCAACGGATTGAAAGGACGCAAAAGATGCACGGCTGCGAGTTCCACGAGAAGCCTCGTCGCAAGTGTTGGGTCGCTGCGGAGACCTCTCAAAACCCTCAAAACAGCACAAAAACCGCTACTCTCTTCCGCCGTCCCCACCACCTCCTTATGTATCTGCATATACAGTTGCATATTATAAGTTTTTCGGTTTTCGGCGAGGGGACTGTCAAAATAACGAAAAATAAATAAAAGAAATACAAATCATGCGCCCCTCTAACAGTTAATAAGTGAAATCAAAGGCGCAAATCGGAGGAACAAGAAAAATATAGAAATAAAGATATTGGCTGCGTTATTATAGTTCTTCGGTCTTTCATTGAGAAGAACAAGTCAATTTCTATCTCTTTTTGAGGAAGTCATGAATCTGTCAGAATCTACTATCATATGAAGATGGTGATTAGAACTCCTAAAAAGAAGAAAAGAAGACTTGCAATAGATGAGACCAAAATAAAACTGGAGAGCAAATCTTTGTTTGGTCAGCAATAGATGTTGCTATGGAATGCTCGGCTATGCTTCCGAAGGAAGAAGCGGCTTTCATGCTTATGTTTTTCTGAGGGAGATGCTTACTGTGAAGCCAGAAATAGTCGTTGATAGAGGTTTCTGGTACAAGCTTTGAATAGACTTGGATTGAGCTATGAACATGATCGGGAGATGCTGTTGAGGGATTCTTTTCATTTAAGGAGAGAGTAAAAAGGTTTTGGAAGAGATTTCCCTTTAATTCTTCTTTTGTGTCTGTCCAAAGCTGGATTGAGAGCTTTATGGCTATAATTACTGGAGGTGTTTATCTTGACAGTCCCGCTCGCCACTCCCTCGTGTTGAAGGCGAGACGTCGTGGCGAATGATGTGGCGGATGGGGTGCTTTAAGCAGAAGAGGCTGCGTGAGCGGAATGAGTGCCTGCTGCTCGCAGTGAAGACACGCAAGCCGAGACACAAAGGATGCGAGAAAAACAAAGAATAAGGAGGCTGCGAAAGGTGATGAGGAATGAGCAAGGGTAGCATGGTAGAAGTGGAGGAGGAAGAGGAAGGGGTTAAGAGCATCGTTGTGGGCGGTAGGAGATTTCTGCCGGAGGTTCGGAGGCTGAAGGACATGGTTGAAGTTGTCTGCGACAAGCAATTTTTGGAGCATGCGGACTTGAACGCAGCGTTGTATTTCATGTTCAGGGATGTGTTCGCAAGCGAGGAGGACTTGCGGAAAATAAAAGAGCGGGGATTGCGCTACGACATCACGGTCATGCCGCCGAACACGCTCGGAAAGGAGTTCGTGAAGACGGTGGGACACTACCACCCGCCTGTGTCCCCGCACTCAAACATTTCTTACCCTGAAATATACGAGGTTCTTGAGGGGAAGGCTCACTTCCTACTGCAAAAGCGAGAAATCGTGAGGGAAAGTGAGAAAGAGAATAGGGAGGCGGAGGAGCGGATAGTAGATGTCGTGGTGATTTCCGCAAGAGAAGGAGATAAAGTTGTGATTCCGCCGAACTACGGGCATGTAACGATTAATCCTGCGGGAGAAACGCTGAAGATGGCGAATTTTGTTGCGAGGCACTTCGCCTCAATCTACGAGCCTTACCGCAGGAAGGGAGGCGCTGCATACTTTGAGCTCACGAGTGGGAAGTTCGTGAAGAATGAGAGATATGGGGAAGTCCCTGAAATCCGCTTCTTGAATGCGCCTTCGCTTGACGATTTCGGCATATACCACGACACTCCAATGTATGAACTCATCAGAGAGCCACATAAACTTGAATTTTTGACACGCCCTGAGAAATTCAAAGAGCTGTTTGAGCGTGCTTTAAGAAGGAAAGCGGATGAGCGAGCGGGTGTTGAGAAATGAGGAGAGAGGATGTTTTGATAGAGGCACTGCCATACATTCGCAGATTTTACGGAAGTAAAATCGTGATAAAGGTCGGCGGTCATGCATTAATCAGCGAAGAATTGATGGAAAACATCACTAAAGATATTGTTTTACTCAAGTTCGTTGGCATAAATCCAGTTGTTGTGCATGGAGGAGGACCAGAAATAACAAAACTGATGGAGAGATTGGGGAAGAAGCCGAGATTTGTCGCAGGTTTAAGAATTACGGATGAGGAAACGATGAAGATAGCGAGGATGGTTCTCGTAGGCGATGTGAATGAGAAAATCGTCTCGCTCATCGGAAAGCACGGCGGAAAGGGCATAGGTCTCTCAGGAAACGACGGCAAATTAATCGTTGCTCGTAGGAAGGAGAAGTTGCTCGTGAAAGTGGAGGGCGAAGAGAAAGAAGTAGACTTGGGATGGGTCGGTGATGTTGAGAAGATAAACCCTGAAATACTTGAAATCACAGCAGAGAGGGGATACATTCCCGTTGTTGCACCTATTGCTGTTGATAAAGAGGGCAACAGTTTGAATGTTAACGCAGATTCCGTCGCAGGAGAGATAGCAATTGCGCTGAAAGCTTCAAAACTCATACTTCTGACGGATGTTCCTGGCATTTTAAAGGATGCGAGTGACGAATCTTCGCTTATTTCGTCTTTGAGATGTGAAGAGTTGCGTCGCATGATTTCCGAAGGCATTGTCGCTGGAGGGATGCTACCGAAGGCGGATGCATGCTTGAGGGTCGCTGATGAGGGAATCGCTTGCCACATCATTGACGGCAGGAGACCGCATTCTTTGCTGCTTGAGCTCTTCACTGACGAGGGCGTGGGGACGATGGTCACAAAATGAAAGCAAAATGAAAGCGAGATGCGAAGCTCGGCTAATGGCTCTTATTCTGCTATTTTTCTGCTTTTATGGATTTGAGATTTCGGATGCGAAAGTGCTGATAACTGAGGTTTATGCCGATACTTTGATGAAAGGAGAGCCCGATGAGTTCATAGTGTTGGAGAATTTTGGCGATTCCGCCGTGAATTTAGAGGGATGGAGCATTTCAGACGGCGAAGGAGAGATTATTTTTCCCGAATTTGTCGTTCAATCGCATCAAAAAGTGTATGTTGTTCGTGAGGCGGAGGCATTTGAGCGGCAGGCACTTGATTTCGGTGTTGCTGTGAGAGCAGACTTTGAGTATGAAAATTCTTCTGAGGAAGTGCCGAATTTGCAGAAGGAGGATTTTTCGCCTTGCGGAACAAGGGCGATGAGGTCATTCTGCGGGACAAAGGCGGAGAAGTTGTTGACGCAGTCATCTACGGAGATGCGAAATTCAACGGCGACGCTTGGCGAGGCGCCCCACTTCAGCGACCTGTTGAGGGCATGGTATTCAAGCGTAAAGGCGGCAAAGACACGAACACGAGGCGGGATTGGGTGCTTCTCTGGCTTCACACACCATATTTTGATGCAAAAAGATTCAATTGTGAAGAGGCTGTTGCCTTCGTCTCTCCTGATTGCAGTTTTGAAGCCATTTGCGACGAATTAGCGAGGGCTTCTTCGTTTATTTGCTTAAATGTTTATGAATTTGAGAGTTTTGCGTTGAAAGATGCGTTGAAGAATGCGATTTTGCGAGGCGTAAAGGTGAAAATTTTGCTTGAAGGCTCTCCAGTTGGAGGAATGAGCGATGAAGAGGAGGAGATTGTGGAAGAATTGCGTGAAGCGGGTGCGGAAGTGAGATTTTCAGACGAACCTTTCGTGAATCATGCGAAATATGCGGTTATTGACGGCGAATCAGTGATAATAATGACAGAGAATTGGGGAAATTCGGGAATTCCACACGAAAAAACATTCGGAAATCGTGGCTGGGGCATCATATTACGAAGTAAAGAGCTTGCGGAATATTTCAAAGATGTGTTTGATGCGGACTTCCGCAGGGGAAAGGCGGAGTTGAATGAGGGGGCGAAGGAAAATCGGGAAGTGTATGGGAAGACAGAAAAAGGAGGAGAAGTGGAGGGGAAAGGAATGCCGGAATTGCTTCTTGCATCTTCAGATGCGGAATATGTGCTTGTTGGTGATATTGAGCCTTTTTATGCGTGTGAAAACATCACGGTTGAGCCTATTCTCGCCCCTGACAACGCATATAAGGAAATTTTGAGCATGTTAGAAGGTGCGAGAGAGCGAATATATGTTGAAATGTTCTCTGCGGAGAAGATATGGTTTAATAATGAGATGATGAATCCGTTTTTTGATGCTTTAATCTCAGCTGCTCGTCGTGGATGCGAAGTGAAAGTGCTTTTAGATGCGAAGGAATACAATCTTGATGGAAATAACGACAACGATGAAGTAGTTGCATGGCTGAATGGCATTGCTCGTGCTGAAAATCTCAATTTGAGAGCGGAGATTGCTGATTTAGATGCATTAAGACTGCTTAAAATTCATAATAAAGGTGCGATTATTGACGGTCAGAAGGTGCTTATTTCGTCGTTGAATTGGAAATCCTGCTCATTGCATAATCGTGAGGCGGGAGTAATTATTGAAAGTGAGCCTGTTGCACGATATTATGAGCAAGTTTTCACGTACGATTGGAACCTAACAGTGAAAGGAGGTGGTGAAATTTTGCGTCCAAGTGGTAAAACAATGAGTGAAGAATGGGGCAAAATTTTTTATATTGCTCTGACCTTTGTCATTACTGTTGTCATATTTCTGTTAATTAAGAGATACAGAGGATAGAGATAGAGGTAGAGGTGAGCGTGTAAATGTTCATTGTGTTGGAGGGTTGCGATGGTTCTGGTCTGACGACGCAAACGAAACTATTGAGTGAAGCTCTTAAGAGGGCGAAAATGAAAGTATGGGCGACGAAAGAGCCTACAAAATCTGAAATTGGCATCCTAATCAGAAAGATCCTCGCAAAGCAAGAGAAGAACGAGAAAATGGAGGACGCTATGTATGATGCGAAAGCACTCGCACTTCTTTTTGCAGCAGACAGAATGATGCACCAGAAAGAAATTAGAAAGCGACTTAGTGAAGGCTATATTGTCATTTCCGATAGATATTTGCTCTCTTCTTATGTTTATCAGGTGGAAGAAGGACTTTCTTTTGAATGGGTGAAGTGCATAAATGAGGGTTGCATCGCACCAGACATTACTTTTGTGTTAAATGTGCCCCCTGAAGTGTGCATGGAACGCTTAAAAGGACGGAAAAACTTTGAAATATTTGAGAACGAGACGAAACTCAGAAAAATTCACAAAAGATATTTGAAACTTGCGTCGCTGATGGAAAATGTGTTCGTAATTGACGGTGACAGACCGAAAGAGGAGGTTCTCGCCGATATTTTGGAATGTCTGAAAAGAAAATACGCTTTCGGTGTTGAGGAAGAGCGAAGTGGAAAGTGAAAAATAGAAGAGAGAAGCAACAGGGGAATATGCGAGAGTTCAAGTGCATCTTTGTGGATTGGGAGCGAGCTTACGACATTTGCAAGGAAGTCTGCGAGGCGGTTCGCCGTTCTGAATTCAGACCTGAGGTTGTCGTTGGAATTTCTCGTGGCGGTTTGTTCCTTGCTCGCATACTCTGCGACTTCTTTCTTTTGAAGGATTTACTATGCTTGAAGATGGAGCATTGGGGCATTACAGCAACAATCACAGGAAAAGCGGAGATGAAATATGGGATTGATGAGCGTGCAAAGGAAATCCTGCGGGGCAAAAAAGTGATTATTGCGGATGACATCACTGATACAGGCGAAAGTTTGCGTCTCGCATCATCTTTCCTGCGTTCAATCGGTGTGAGAGAGGTGAAAACTGCGACAATGCACCACAAAACCGTCTCTTCATTCGTGCCTGACTTCTACGGCGAGCGGATGGAGGAGTGGAAGTGGGTGATTTACCCCTGGAGCTTCTACGAGGACTTTTCAGAGCTCGTCTTCAAAATATTAGTAGATGCGGCGAAGATATCCGTTTTTGATTTGAGAGAGGAGCTTTTCAAGCGTTTTGGCATCTGGTTGTCTCTGCATAAACTGCAAGAAGTATTGGAAAACATGGCTTTTCATGGAAAGATAATGATAGAGAAGGAGAAAAATGGCAAAGAAATCGTGGTGGAAGCGGTAGAGAAGAAGCGTGAGAAATGAGATTGCCGTATTTTCGGTTAGTGAAAGGCATTTTAAAGAATAAAATTGGTGTGCAAGCACCACTGACACTCGCCTACGAAGCGACAGCAGCGTGTAATCTTCGCTGTCGTTTCTGCTCTTTCTGGAAGCGTCAGAGAGGAGATGAGCTTGAGCTAAGCGAGGTGAGAGACGCAATCGCTCAGGCGGTTTCAGAAGGGGTCTCGTTCTTCGCTGCGACTGGCGGAGAGCCGCTTTTGCGAGAGGACATCCCTCAAATCTTGAAATTCGCTCGCAAGCGGATGCTCACGCTTCTCGTGACGAATGGCGTGCTTCTCGCAGAGAGAATAGATGAAATCGCTCCATTTTTGGATTTTCTTACCGTTAGTCTTGATACTTTGAACCCTTCAAAATACAAATATTTGAGGGGTTGCGACTGTTTAGAGGATGTTCTTGAGGGAATATCCGCGTATGAGGAGAGAAGAAAGAAGTATCCGCATCTGAAATTCAACATAAACACGGTTTTAATGCGTGAAACGCTGCCTGAAGTTCCATATTTACTGAATTTCGCATTGAAAAAGCGAATAG
>Ga0190312_1000299_pt1 | contig 17145 bp, 19 predicted proteins | sample 487007910_MG_FD_165046 | JGI IMG/M metagenome (GOLD analysis project Ga0190312, IMG submission 165046) | Hydrothermal vent sediment bacterial communities from Southern Trench, Guaymas Basin, Mexico - 4870-07-9-10_MG | ecosystem: Environmental > Aquatic > Marine > Hydrothermal vents > Sediment ... | reverse complement strand
AGACAGGGAGGAGGTGGACAGCATGTGGAAGGACTTGGCTAAGATCCTCAAGAAGAAGCTGGGGCTCTGTTAGGTGGTTGCACATGCAACTCATATTCGAGATAACCTGGAAGTGCCCCGCCAGATGTCCGTTCTGCACTGTGCCCAAGGGGGACGTGGTGATGCCCTTGGATCTCTACGAGAGGGCGCTGGGGCTCTTCGAGACGCTCGGGGAGGAGATAAGCGTCGTGCTCTCAGGCGGTGAGCCCACCACGCTCCCCTTCCTAGACCGCTACGTGAGGATCGCGAAGGAGCGGGGTCACAGCGTCACGGTGGTCACGAACGGCTTCTTCCCCGACACCGCCCTGAACTCCGGCGCTGATCTCATCGAGGTTAGCTTAGACTACTGGGGCGAGAAGCAGGATGAGGTGAGGGGCGTCAAGGGGCTGTGGAGGAACATCCAGTACCTGCTTGAGAGAGGAAGGGGAAAGGTGGTTATACGTGCAACCCTACTCCACGACAACTTCGAAGATCTATTGAAAATACACGAGGCATACCATGACGTGCCCATGTTCGTGATGCCAGTCCGGGGCTACATCCTCAAGCCAAAGAAGGAGCATCTGGAGGCGTTAGCTAAACTTGAGAATGTGTATATAGCGGATACCTGCCCCGCTGGCATCTCCTCATTCGTGATAGCGCCGGGGCTGAACCCCGAGAAGGAGCTGGACGTATTAGCGTGTATATTCTACAGGAGGCTGCTGGGGAGGCTCATAGACTTCACGCGTGCCGAGTTGATGACCATCTTGAAGGAGGGCAGGAAGCTGCCTAGGTTCCCGTGCGAGAAGTTATAATCCCTGCATACATGGTGATATAATGCCGCGAAAGCCGAACCCCCTACGCCCCTACACGACGGTGCGCATAAGGAGGGAGACGGCAGAGAAGCTGAGGCGCATGGCTAGGGAGAATGACACGACCATGGGCTCCATGGTGGAGATACTGATCAGGGAGCGGCGACTGGAGGAGCAGCTCGCCAAGATAGAGACCGCCCTGAGGAGACAGGAGATGCTGCTCAAGAGGCTCCTCCAAGCAGTAGAGGAGCTTAGGGCGGTTGGAGGAGTAGCGAGGAGAGAGGTTGAGGTGCCCGAGCTGGAGGGATTAGAGGTGCCCGACTTCGTGAGGGGGAATCCTTGGCTGGCGGTGATAAGGGAGAGAGCATGAGGTGGCACTGCCACATTCTCTGTGCGCTGGTCTTGGCGGCTGCCGCTAACGCGTACATCCCCATCTCAGGGCTTGCGCTGACGCTAGCCCTGCTGGGGAGCGTGGCTCCAGACGTGATAGAGAGGATGCTCTTCCTGAGGCACCGCAGCAAGTACGTCCACAACTTCATGGTTGGAGTTGCAACCTCACTCCTTGCCCTCATCGACGCTTCTTTCCTCGCCTTCACCCTCGGATACCTCCACCACCTGATCCTCGACGTGACTAGGGCTGGCGTCTACATCGGCGACAAGAGGGTGTGGAGCAGGCTGGCGAGCGGCAACCCACTGCACAACGCCCTCATCTTGATGCTCCACCTCCTCGTCTTCTTTACCATCTTAAGGTGAGATAGGAAAAATCCACTATTTCTCCCCTTCTCGCTCAACGCTATTCAATATACCGCCATTAGAGTTGACTCTAATTTCTAGAGTTAACTCTATGCATCTCCCACACGGCGGGCGTTATAAACAATACACACACTATCAGTAATTAGAGAGTGAGAAAACGTAATTGGGGCAGGCTCTAATTCATAGTGCTGGCTCTACGTGAGATTTATAGGATATTGAATTAATTGATACGTGGGGGTGAGGCATGCCAAAGTACCCTCTGCCGAGGTATCCAGAAGAGCTGGTAATAGCCGTTAAATGGCTACTGTACAAGGGGGTGACGAGAAGCACTGATATTGCGCGAAGGCTTGAGGTTAGCCCCTACACAGTAAGCAACGTCAAAAGGATACTAAGGAAGAGGGGCGAATACCCAGAGCCAGGCTCCGGAAGGAGAAAAAGGCGTTCACCCAATAAGAGGAGCGAGGAGAAAAAAGAGAGCAAGAAAGTACCTCCCTTCCTCAGAAAGAGAAGGGAGAAATAGGATAATTTTAAGTGTAAGCACGAGGATTTAAGCTGGGAGGGTTTATGGATTTGACCACCCTGGCGCTCCAGGCTGCGGGGGGCTTCGTGACGGGGGCTTTGATAGGATACGCCCTCCGCAAGGCGATCAAGGTGTTCCTGACGGTCCTAGGGCTGTGGCTCTTGAGCATCGTCGCGCTGGGGCAGATGGGGGTGATAGCGATCAACTGGGAGGCTCTCAACGAGCTTGTGACTAAGATAGTGTCGTGGCTCGGGATGAAGACTAGCGACGTAGCGTCGTTCATAAGCAGCGCCGGGGTCTTCGGGGTCACGCTGGCAGTCGGCTTCTTCGCCGGAGCGGGGTTCCTCCACGCCGCTTTTGAGATAAGGAGGTTCAGATTCGTGAGGAGGAAAAGATTAGAGTGAGGGGGCTCTCCCAGCCCGTCAGGAGGAGGAGCAGGTTGTGAGCCACGGTCATCCACCTGATCAACGCCGCTGAGAGGGCTACGAGCCAGACCTTCTCCGCCACCTCCTCACACCCGTAAGCTCTGAACGCTACCCTCATCATAATCACTAAGAGCGCCAGGGCAGCCATGCCAGCAGCTTCCTTTACCGCCAGCAGGAGGGGAGAGGAGAGGAATATCCTCGTGTGGGGGTTTATCTCGTAGAAACCGGGGATGGTGAGCATGTGGTATGTCAGGGCTAAGTCTAGGAACGCCGCCACGGCGTAAGCCGCCACCCATAGGGTCGCCTTTCGCATCATGTAAAGATAGTGATCAAAAATATAAGATTTTTGATCACTCCCTACGCCTGACGAACCTCCTCTCCCGCAGAGCTTCCATCACCGCGTGCCTGGCTGACTTGAGGAGAGCCCATGCCGCCACCACGCCGATTAGTGTAGCCATCACCAGCAGTATCATCAGCGCGTTCTGGGTGGGCGTGACCGCCTCCTCCACCGTGTACAGTATTTCCTCCTGTGCTACCAGCTTATCACTATCGTCATCATAGACGCTTATCCTCAGCTCATACTCGCCAGCAGCCAGACCCGACATGTCGATCTCTATCCATGTGAGGGACGGGGTGGCTGTGAACCCCGCCTTGGTGGTCGTCACCCTCTTCCCCTCTTCATCATAGACCTCCACTACAACCCGCCCAGCGAACCTGTAAGGCGTGCCCAAGTGGATGACAAGCTTGGGGTAAAGCGGCTCTATCTTCATGTCGATGGGGTTATCATAGTAGATGGAGAGGGTACCCTTGCACATGTTTATGGTCGTCACGTTGAGGGCGTCCACCGTGTAGTCCACGCCGCGCCTGAGCGCCGTTCCGTTGAGCGCCACAGCGAAGGGCTCCCCAGAGCCCAGCACCCTGTATGACCCGTTGTTGACCCACGCCTCCAGCACCCCGTCCCTGTAGACGTAGCCCTTCACCACGTTGCTGGCTTCGTAGAAGACGGGGTAGCCCTCAGGGGCGCATATCATCATCACGCCGCTAGTCCCGTTCCTCACGAGGGCGTAGAGCGTGTTGGAGTAGGGGTCGTAGGTGAAGTTCAAAGCGTCGAGCACCACGACGTGCTCCCAGTCAGCATCCGAGAAGACGTAGAAGTGCGCCCGCTCGGTCGAGTTGGTTATCAACAGACCATACCCCCGCTCACAGTTTATGAATATTGAGGAGATGTTGGCTGGGATCTGGAGGACTGCCACCAGCATGCCGCTCGCCGTGTCCTCGCGCTTCAGGTTGTTGAGTATGTATGTCGCCGTGTAGTTGGCGTTGAGGTTTATCGTGGTGTTGAAGATGGGTATGCCGTAGACCTCCACGGTCACCGTGTAGTTCTCCGGCGGAAGGAGCGCGTGGATGGAGCTGCTGCTAGGGGCTACCTGCGTGTAGATGGTGCCGTTGGGGAGCCTGAATATAGCCCACGTCTTATCCGCTATGTACTCGATGGTGTGAGCATCCCTGTCACGCAGCTCGATGTCCACGGCGTACTGCCCAGCCACCTCCCTGAAGACCAGCTCCGCCCACTTGGACTGGTCGTCGGGACCAGCGTCTTGTGGGTACCTGCTGACTGCCAATATCGGCTGGTGATTGATGTGCTCCACATAGAGGAGTATATTGTTTGCATTCCCCCACTCGGACTTAGGCACAGCCAGCTCCATGCATATCCAGGGGTCGTGGTGGTGGCTCCTGTTTGAGAGGAAGAGGGCGCTGGAGGTGAAGGAGACCCACGAGCCCCCCGTGTAGTTGAACGCTTGGATGGTCGAGGAGTCCTCGGGCAGCACGTATTTGTAGAGGTGCCCCGAGGCGTTCACATAGAACACCAACTCGTCATCAGCTACGGAGTCCGGATCGTAGAGCTTAGCCGCGAACAAGTAGTGGGTAGAGTTGTGCAGTATGTACACCCTGTCGAACTCGACCAAGGAGAGGGCGCTCCTCCACGCCAGCACCGCGCTGCCATTCCACTCGCTGATCAGATTGATGATGGCATCTACAACTACCAGGTTCCCGACTTTGGGAACCGTCACCTGAGCATGCACGAGGTACACGGTCGCGAGAGCGAGAACACACGCTGTGATCCCAACTGCTCTCGCGACCTTCATCAGGTAAAGAAAATGAGCGGGGGATTTATGGGCTTCTCCTCCTCACGAACCTCCTCCGTGGAAGCTCCTCGGATATGGCGTGCCTGGCTCCGCGCCACGCAGCGATTATGAACGCCGCGATGACTATCACGACTATAGCCAGCCCTATGTACATGTACGTCGGAGACACGGCTGCCTCCTTGACCACTATCGTGTCGCCGCTGGCGGTAGCCTCGCCCTCCACGGTTATGGTCTCCGTCGGGTCGATTGTGATGGAGAAGCCCCCGTGCGTGTAGACCGTCACCTTCGACACGGTGTACGTGAAGGTCGTGTGGGTCCCGTTGAAGCTCCTCGACCACTCCTCAAGGGGCACCCCGAAGGCTCTGAAGTTTATGAAGAAGAGCCTAGCTGGGTTGAAGGCTACGCCGCCGTAGGACAGCGTGCCCTCCGGGTTCATCCACCTGAACTTGGCGTTTATCCTCCTCTCTCCCCTCGTCCAGTCGAACTCAGAGATCCCCGAGATGACTAGGTGGAACTTCACTTGGATCGTCGTCGTGAAGTACTTGAACTTCAGCTCCACGGCGTCTAGATCTAGGTTGACCAGGGTGCTCGGGTAGCTCTGTACATCGGTCACGTTTATCCTGAGCATCACCGTCCGATCCTTGATGTAGTGCTCCGTATCTGTCACGTTAAGCTCCACCGTGGTGCTGGTCGTCACGTTGAGCGCATCGGGGCTCAGGACATCATAGCTCCCAGAGGAGTAGTTGTAGATGTTTATCGACGCCTCCTCGCTCACGACCTTGCTCAGGTTCCCAGTCACGGCTAGGGTGAAGTTGGCAAGCTTGTCCAGGGGAACCCAGTCTGGGAGGGTTATGTTCATGTCAACTACTATGTACATCGTGTTGGTGCTGTTCAGGCTCTCGAAGCGCATGGTCACGTTGTCGATCAAGGTTAGGTTCTCAAGGGAGCCTGAGACGAGCTTCCCAGTGACGTTGGAGACGCTGACGGGATAGACGGGATATGTATGCCACCGCTCGGACAGGGTGAAGTCTATGGCGAGTTCCTCGACGGTTGCCTTCTCCATGCCCAGGCTCCGCAGGTACTTTTCAAGGTGCTTCGCAAAGGCATCGATCATGCCTGATCGCATCACCGCGTTCTGCCACGTCCTCCACATGCCCTTGTACCAGTCACACTCGCTCCTAGGAAGGGCGGTTAAGTTAACGGAGATGTTGGCGTCGAAGGTCGCCCTGTCCTCCGTTATGGATATATCCACGGTCGCGGCACGCGCCGGAGGGAATGTAGCGAGCACCACGATTGCCGCTAGGAGGAAGTTTATGGTTATGCCTCTCCAACCTGCCTTCATCGAGTAGAAAAATGGGAAGTGGTATTTATATCAATTTTTACCTCTTCCTCCTGACAAACCTCCTCCTGCGGGCGACTTCCTCCACCACGGCGTGCTTGGCAGCCCTCCACGCGTAGACCGCCACTGCTATCACTACTATTGCCGCGACTATCGCCGCCACTATGTAGATGGTCGGCACCTTCACCACCTCCACGGGGGCTGGCGGGAGCGCCTCCACGGTAGTGTAGAAGGTGTAAAATGATTCAACATATACGTCGTCCCCCTCATATATCACCCTAACCTCGTAGTCCTTGCCCCTCGCCAGCGTGAAGGGACCCGCCCTGAAGTAGCCGGATACGTCCGTGGTTGTCGTGATGCTCTGCGTGAAGCCCGTCTCGACGTTCGTGACGTTAACCGTGACCCTCCTGCCGGGTATGCCGCTGCCGTAGTAGTCCCTGAGGTAGCCCTCCACGTAAGCCTCCACCTCCTCGCCCGCCTCCACGCCGAGGAGGCGTAGTAGGCTGCTCAACAGCTCCTCGCCCGCCAGCTTGAACTCCACCTCAGCCATCGAGGAGGGCACCCTGTACCACGCCCTGAGCAACACATCGCTGTCATTTACCGTGATGTGCCTCACGCTCTCGTTGAAGCCGTCGAAGAACGAGTAGAAGTCGAAGCCACTAGCTAGGGCTGGGAGCTTCGCAACATAGTCCTCGGGGTAGAGGTAGTCCTCGACGATGCTGCCCACGTACTTCGTGTCGTTGATGAAGATGCTGAGCGGTACGGGCATCAAGTTGCCCAGCCTATCGTATGCCTCTATCCTCAGCCTGTACAGGTCGGTCACGTTCACCTCAGAGGTGCTGTGGAGCGTGCCCTCGATAGTCAGCCAGTTGCCCTCCAGCCACCACGTAACTGTCGTGTTGGAATCCACCGTGAGCTTGGAGGGGAGGGACGGTAGGTAGAGGCGCACCCTGAAGCTGCCTGTGCCGCTCACTAAGACTCGCATCCTGCTGTATGGGAACTTGCCTGACAGGTCCTCAAAGCTGATGCTCATGTTGGCGACAAGCTCCCTCGTCAAGCCCTTGTAATCGGTAAAGTTGGTGTAGGGTAGCACCAGCGTTATGTTCAGATCATCCACTAGCGGCGTGATCTTCTTCACCTCAACGCCCTTGAATGACGCCCTAATCTGCGTCTCCACGTAGGCAGGAACCTCGTAGAGCGTGGCATTCGTTAGAGCCTCCCACACAGTTCCGTTGAGGAACTCTATGGTCGCCGTGTACGATGTGTTTAACGGGTTTACGACAGTCACCTTCAGCCTCCTCGGGTCAACTATGGTCACATTAGCTGGGGCTTCAACATCGATGACCACCTCCCCGTCCAGGCGCTGCTCGTTTACAATTGTGGTGTTCGTCAAGACTAGGAGTGGCTTCGTGTAGTTGACTATGTAGATCAGCCTGCCGACGCCGCTCCCAGCCAGCTCGACGTGCAGCTTGCGCGTGGCGTTATCATAGCTGTAGGATGAGAGCGTGGCGTTTGACAGCAAGCCCCTCAGCCTACCTAAGTAGTCCCTCACCTGCTTTATCGGGGTGAGCGTCAGGGACTGCTCCAGCTCCGTCTGGTTATGAACCACCTCCGCTATCAGGATGCCGTGGTAGTAGACCCTGATGAGGTAGACGCCCGTCACGTTGAGGTATATGTCCATCGCCTCCCTGCCCGTGTACTCCCTCAGCAGCTCGCTAGTCGTGTAATTGTAGATGCGCACCAGCAGGTCGGAGGGCAGGTGGATCGTCTCGTTAGCCGTCGTCCTCGTGTAGAGGTGCAGTATTATCTCGCTAACCGTGAAGTTGATGAAGTACGTCTTCCCGTGCGCGAGCGTCACGTTCAGCGTGTAGGTCCCCGCCGCGCTCGGAGCCGTGAAGTCGTAGACCGCGACCCCCGAGGCGTTGGTAGTTAGCTGCGTGCCATTCACCCAGACTGTCTCCCCCTCCGCTCCGACGGATGTATCGTTATAGGCGATGTTAAGGGTGAGCCTAGCGGGGTCGCCTGGGAAGTACGTGGTCTTGTTGAACGCGTAGTCGTAGAGGTGTGTGCTGTTCACAACCTCGAAGAGGGAGGGGTAGGTGGAACTGTTAGAATAGGCATGTGTGGTATCCTCTGCGTAGACCCAGACATCATAGCTGCCCCCAGCCGCCCAGGAGGGCTTCAGATCCAGAGTGAAGTAGACCCAGCCGCCGTCAGTAGTGAGCGAGCAAGCAACTGGATCGAAGAGGTTAGTGGGATCGTAAGTCTCGTAGAGGCTGCCATTATAAAGGTACTTAGCTACATCGGAGATGTTCAGCTCTACTATATCCACTACCCCATAGGGCGACCAGATGGTCACGTTGATGGTGAAAACCCTGTTCGCCCCGACCTTCCCTACAGCGATGGGGTTCGGCACCCAAGTCCTGTTTACGTGAAAGACGCCGCCATAATTCACGGCGAGTTTGACCTCATACGTCAGCGTAGTGGTGCTGGGTCTGGCAGGGGGGGTCGAGTAGGCGAGCTGTGTAGTCAGAGTTTGTCCTTCAGTTCTGGCAGGGGGGGTCGAGTAGGCGAGCTGCCCTCCTAGTTCCACCGTGCCGTTGCCCTGCCAGTAGGTTGCGTTTATCTGCTGTACGGTGAAGGTAGGCGTCGAGAGCTGGGCGAAGACGATGAGTGTGTAGCCTGCTGCGAACGCCGCAACCAGTAGTAGAAAAAACCCAGCTTATCCCTCACCGCCCCTCACCCGTACCTCACGTATATGTAATACCTCACCTCTAGTGTCTGATCCGTGTCAAGGGTTATCTGTGACACGACATCTCTGAAGAGCAGGAACCATTTAGTGGATGTGGTTATACCATAGTTCATATAGCCGAGGAGACCGATCTCGGTGATGTTTATCGGGCTTGTAGCTGTGTATGTTGCCTTCACCTCTATCCACATGTGTGTGGAGTTCGCATCAAAGCAATACCAAGTGACCGGAGCCTCATCCAACTTATTCTCAAGTGCGTAATCGTCTATCGTAGGAGTAGCCGTCCCATTCCCCAACGCAACCTTCAAGGATATGCTACTCACCCCAGCGACAGTTGCTTGGGCACCAGCATGGTAATTACCAGAACCAGGACTCCCTGATGTTCCATCTTCAGCAGTCCACGACTGATTAGTTAGTTGTATGCTACTACTACTGTACCACCAAGTGTTCATGAGCCACTTTAGGAAGTTCTTGGTGGGGAGGTCTCCCACCTTAGTGTAAGTATATATTAAAGCACCACTCTTATCGTAAACATTAATCGTGAGAACGGGCACGACGATGCCTGTTTGAATCTTGTTGAAGCTAACGCTAGCTCGGTGTGGCGTCCTTGATAGGGAACCCAGCATTCCCAAAGCCGCGCCTAGGGCGAACGCCATCACTATTGCCGCTATTTTCTTCAAACCAATCACCGTTATTCTTGTAGCTACTGGTGTATATATGGCTTCTCTCTTTGGAGCTTGCCCAGCCTTAAAGCTTTATATGTTCTTTCTCGTGTTGTAAAGCGTATGAAGAAGTCACTTGGACTAATGCTAGTGGCGTTATTGTTACTATCCACATTAAGTTCCCTCACGCCAAGAGTTAAGGCACAAACATCAGCAAGTGCGCCACTAGTATTCTTATTGCCAGTAAAGATTGGTGGTGCTAGCACAACAGTGGTATTGGAGGGTGAGTATCTTTACTTCGGTTCTGGCGACACCCTATACAAGTACAACTGGAAAGAGGGAGTTGTAGAGAAGTCCATCACGCTGTCTGGCAGCTTCGCTCCCGAAGCACCTATGACAAAAGCTAGACAAATAATTCTTGTCAGAGATGTACTCTTCGTCACCACTTACGGCTCGGCGTTGGTATGGGTTATAAGGAAGTCTGATCTGAGCGAGATAGCACAGGTGGGCATACGTGATAAAGAAGGTGTATGGCTAGACACTGATGGCGAGAATGCCTATTACGGCACTACGTCTGGGCACGTCGTTGGAAAAGTAACACCATCAGGTCAGAGAGTCTGGGAACAGGTATTACCATATGATAGCGAGGGCTACGCGGTTCACTACTGGAGTGGTTACTTAATATCAACGCTAGAGCAAGCTGATGGCTTCACAGTTTACGACGCCGCAAGCGGAAGGTCGCTCATGAACTACTCAGGCGATCAGCCATACTACTTCATCACAGATGTAGGAGATAGAGCCGTCCTTGGCGGCTCAGGAGGCAAACTGCTCGTGCTTGATAGGGAACTTAACATAGTGGATACCGCTACTGTAAACGGCTCCATTCAAGACATGGTGCCCTACGTCCTCTTCGGCAAGTACTTACTTGTTACTACGTCGGTGGACACATACCTGCTTGATGCCGCTACACTCTCCATAATCGATACTTTCGGCAAAGGTGGCTATGCTCTTTGTGCTGTATATGGGGTAAATAAAGAATATGCCTTCGTGGCGCTCGGTGGCAGTGAATACTTAGCAATCTATAAGCTATTCCCTAATGCGACTTTCGTAAAGCTCGGCGAAACCAGCCTAGAGGGGACAGCTAGGTGGATAGACATAGACCCGTCGGGTGGCGTCATCGCCGTTGCAACCACGCTAGCAACCTATATCGTCTACGCCGTGTTGCCCGATCCACAGAGTGGCAATCCTAGAGTAAGACTCTGGGGCATATATCAGTACAACAGGTTTGGTCACGACCTTAGTGTTCCCATAGTACTGTCCACGCCTAGGGGAGAGGAATGGCACGCCTACTTCTATGGAGGTACGATAATCGTCGATAGACTCTTCACTGAGAGCATTCCGACAACACTAACCAGCGACACGGACATTCTCGAAGGGAAGCTGGGCGTCCTCCTGAACAGGGGGCTTGTCAAAGCAGTAAAGACAGTTGAGGTAGCAGGCTACGTGGACATGGATAAAGCTACCATAGAACCCTGTGAGGACCCCAAGGGGAAGTTCGATGAAGAGCACACAGTAATATTCGAGAGAATGCACGTAGTGCAGGCTCTCTACGGCTGGAATGGACATGGCTTCGGTGGCAGCACGGTGGGCAGCGCCGTGGTGATCGACGTATCGCTCTCAGTGCCTGTCTCACTCTACAGCGAAGTGAAGCTTCATCAGTCATTAGTGATAGTCACGGTAGCACCAATCTTCGACTGGAAGAGCGAGCTGCTTGGCGTGCTCGGCATACCACTTGTGGCAGGTGGAGCATCACTCGCCTTTGCGAAGTACGGAGCACAAACAGCGGCTGAGAAGCTACTGATATGGCTAAGGGCACAATACCCTGATATTCATAGTGCCATCCTAGGTCATCCTGACATCTGGGAGCTAACTCTCGATGACTTCATAAAGAAGGTGGGAGGCGCATCAGGGCTAGCGAAGACACTAGGCAGAGCGGCAACAATAGTGGGTATAGCTTTGATAGCCGATTCGCTGTATGGCGTGTACAGCAAGTATGTGACTTATACATCGGTGCGTACTGTGCTCATAGTAGCGCCAATAGTTGAAGATGCCGATACGAAGAAGAAGTATAGTGCCGTTGTCTTTGTTCTACCCACAGAGGAAATACAAAACTACGCAAGCGAGTACGAAACCCACGTAGAGAACTTATTGAAGTCACTTGGCGTCGTGGATGTTGGGGTAACATGGATCTCTTGGGGGAAGAACTGGGATGAGTATAGGGCGCTTCTTGAGGCTGGAAGGCTGCCCACAATAGACCTCAAGTCCGCTATTGAGACCACAATAGCCGCCAAATACGGCATCCCCTCCTCAAGGCTGAGGATAACCGGAGTGAAATTGATCGTGGAGACTACCGTTCACGGTCACGTATCCCTATGGCAGTACATCACGGGAGGCATCAAGGTGCCGATAGTCACTCTAGTTTCTGGTGCCAGCATACAACCAAGGGGCACAGTAGCGGGAGGTAAAGTGATAACAGACCCTTCAGAAATTGCGAATATCCTTGGGAACGTCACTGTGAATGGTGTGGTGTACTCATTTAAGGCTGGTAGCGAGGGGGCTGTTGCTGATTTCACAATCCCAGAGGGAAGTGAGAGCCTAACTATCGTGTTCGGGAAGACTGGGTTCTTCGGTAATGTCAAGATAGAGGGCACAGTCGTGATAAAGAAGGACTTCACAAAGCTGGGTGATTTCGGCTACGAGGCAACTCTGCACTATGATTGGGCTGACACTCTGATTAGGCTTGAGAGGATAGAGTTCGTGGACATGGAGTACCCGATGATCTACGCCGAAAGGAGCTTCATATTCAAGTATGGGAATTTCACACATGATATAACTCCCGCCTTCGTCCTCAATTCAACAGTCGAAGATCCAAGCAGCCCCAGTGGCTATAGGTACAGCTATGTGACCACAAAGGACACTATATACATAGACCCCGCTAATGGAGGGATAATGCAGCCATGTAAGACATACGTATTCAGATACTTCTATAAGCAGCCTCCCGATGTCGCCCTATTCCTATACTTAAACGGCACACAAGTGACCTCTACTAAGGCTAGACATGTGACAGTTGTACTCAACTCGACCGCCGAGCAAGATGTGGAGTTCATTATAATCTTCAGGGTGAAGAGGCTTAAGGGTCTCGCCGAGGAGACGATACTAGAAGAGACAAACACCAGCACTATCCACGTCCCTGCCAACGGTACTGGCTATAAGACATACCTCATAGAGAAGTATGTAGACAAGGCTATACAAATTATGGCTGAAGAGGGCGTTCCAGCCTTTGTCGAAATAACAGCTAGAATCACAAACGCTCCCTATGATTACATAAAAGAGAATGATGAGAAGACCGTGATCTACTACCCGCCCAGCACACTTGTGAAGTTGTACGGGCAACCAGCAAAGTTGCAGATTTACGTCTATAATGCCATTAACGGCTCGGCGGTTGCAGGTGCAACCGTTAAGGTTTACAACGAGACCGCCAGCTACGAGCAGACAACCAACAGTACTGGCTGGGCAACCTTCGATATTAGGGTGGGTCTGTGGAACATCGATGTGAGCAAGGCTGGTTATAGGAGTTACTCAACTCAATTGTACGTCTACAGCAACATGTCCTTCAGCGTCCCGCTAATCCCCGAGGGGGCTCAAGTCCCAGTAGTCCCGCCCATCAACAACACAAACCCGCCTGTGATATGGAATAATGAGAGTTACTGGTGGCTATCCGTTCAGGTTATATGGAATGACGGCATGCCGTTCCATGGAGCCATAGTCACCGTGAAGAACCTCACCGATGGCAGCATACTCTTCCAGCAAGAGACTAATGGTACTGGCTTTGTCCACTTCCTGATACTGAATGGGACGCCCATCAGGGTGGAGGTCAACGCCACAAACCCGCTAAACACCACGCAGATCTTCTACGAGTACAGAGAGTTGAACATGACTCACCACACCTGGCTGGTCTTCAGGTTGCCCTGGACTAGCGAGTACTACGAGCCAGAGGTCATGCTGACAAGCCTGGATGTCGTGATTCACAGGGGGCAGGGATACTTCTTTGGAAACGTTAGCCACTTGGTAATGATAGGCTTATGGACTAACAAGCCACAGACCATAACCCTGAACGTGACGTTGGTAAATGCAGAAACCAATCAGACAATAGCCACAAAGCTGATGAATATAACCCTGCCCGAGGGCTTCACGTTTAACATGACCTGGCTTGAGATTAATGCCTCAAGAGGAATGTACATCAGAGCTTACGCAAACATAACTTCATGGGAGGCTGACACCAACTTGGATAACAACGAGCTTTGGAGCGATACTGTATTCCTGAAGCCATTCGTGGACCTCCACGTTCTAGTGATTTGGAAGCCTGTGAGCCAGAAGATTCCAGAAGCGCTGTTGCCAGAGGATGTGGTAGAGCTAGACATCGGTCTCTACACCCCAATAAACACAACGAGCCTGCCTGCAAAGCTCCGCTACAGGATTCAGAATTACGACCTAAAGGACAAGGTGTGGAACGTCACGTCTGACGTGGTGGAGGAAATTAGGGCTGGCGAGCCTGGAATAGTCTGGAGGAACATGACATTAACGCTACCTTGGAGTAATGTCGTGAACATATTCGTGAACGCCAGCCATGACTGGGAGGACATGTTCTTCAATAACTATATCAACATAACGATAAACATAGACCCCGACGTTAAGCTACTCAAGGTCGAAATTAAAGAGGGTATTGGAGGAATTGTGAGAGAGGGCACGCCATTCACTTTAGTGTTCCACATAAAGTCCAACATCCCTGAGGAGTTGGGAGCTAGGGGCTTCATCTCAGCCTATGATAATGAAACACAGACCTTAGTGGGCAGGATAGGAATACTGCTGAAGCCAGAGGCTACTTACAAGCTATCAGCGCAAGCACCAGAGAACCCGAAGGTGCTGTGGGAGCTGAAGGCACCCTACACCACGCACGTCATGACAGCGATGTTCGCCGGGTATGACCTCTACGAGGCTAACAACAGCTACGAGTTCAAAATCAGGGTCTACAGCTACCAGCTACTCTGGCTGATCATCATAGTGATAGTGGTGATAGTGATCGTCGCGGCGGTGAGGGCTGCAACGCACACCATAGTGGAGGAGGCGAGGAGGCGCTACAGGTTCGTGAAGAGGAGGGGCAGCAGGCTAGGCTCGGCGCTCCACTCCGTGGAGGAGAGGAGGGAGGAGAGGAGGTTCGTGAGGAGGAAGGAGTAGCTCACTCCTCTTCTTTAACCCTCTCGAACCTCGTTATCCTGCCTCCCCTCAGCTTGACCCGTATCTCGCCCAGCGAGGAGGAGCCAGCCTCTAATGCCGCCTCTTTGAGCAGCTTCAGGAGGTTCCTGTAGTGCCTGTCGCAGAGCCAGTAGCGCCTCCCCTCCAGCTCGACCGCGTACCTGGCGAGCCTGGGACACTTGCGGAACTGGCACCTGGGCTGCCTCAGCCTCCGCACGCTGCTTCACCCGCTTCTTGGATGTGTGTAGCCTCAAGGCTTCACGCCCCTGAGCCTGATCTCATCCAGCATGAGATTGAGCACAACGCACAGGATCTTCCTGAGCGGGGGAGGGAAGAGTGAGCCAGCGGAGTTGACGAAGACTGTCGTGAAGCCGCGCCTCTTCAGGGCTAGGGCTAGCGTGATCACGTTGAAGACGTGCCTGTGGCTGGGGTCTGCTAGGGCGTTCCTGGAGAGGAAGTTGGGGACGGCTATCTCCAGCGCCCCTCCCCGCCTGAGCACCCTGTACGACTCGCCGATGAACCGCCTCCAATCCGCCAAGTGCTCCGCTACGTGGTTGGCGATCACTAGGTCGAAAGCCGAGTCCCTGAAGGGGAGGAGGTCGGCGCTGCCCCGCACCCAGTCCCACTCCCTCAGCTCGGGGCTGGGCGGCTCCGCGTCCAAGAATACGGGCGTGGAGCCTACGGGTGCCCTAGGCTTGAAGGTGTATGAGCGGTTAGTCCCAGGACCCACCTCAAGGACGCGCATACCTCATGCCCACCTCGCTGCGTCACTCAGCCCAACTATTCCCAGTTACTATGCTCAGGACGATCATCCCTACCCACCAGCTTTATTCATCGCCTCCTTCCAAATCTTCAGGCATATTGGGCAGTCGAGCCTGCCGCTGTATCCATGGGGGTAGTCCAGGAAGAAGACGTTGTGGCGCTCGCACCATGCGACGTAGATAGGCGTCGGCGCTTTGAAGTGCTCCTCGTCCCAGTAGAGGATCGTGGGCATGCCCAACTTAGCTAGGATGCGCCTCCACCACGGCACCTCTTTAGCGTCCACCAGCTTGGGGTATGGATTGTTCATCAATAGAGAGGGGGAACGGAGGAGAAATAAAGGTTTTGTCAAAACCTCCCTAGGTGAGGAGATCTACATGACCGCACTTGAGGCACTCCACCAGCACGAAGATGGTGGCGGAGAGGGAGTAGAGGTGCGGCTTCAGCTCTACCACAACGACCCTATGCGGCGTTGTCCTCCCACATTCCTCGCACCACCCCCTAGTTATGTGCTCCCTCCTCAAGCCTCCTCACCCTCCTCCTCTGCTTCCCACTCCTCGACGTACTCTATCTCCGGGTTGGGGTCGTTCTTCACGCAGGAAAGGAAGATAGAGTCTATGGTGGGTCCGGTGCCGTGGGTGAGGCACTCGTACAGCCGCTCTGCCTCTTCTCCATCCTCGCCGTAGAGGACCCTAACCAGGATCTTGTGCCTCATCAGTAGAGAAATAGTTCGAAGGGAGATAAAAGTTTTGTCAAAACTCCTTGGCGGCTAGGAACCGCGCCCTGGCGACCCTGCCCCTGATCATGGCGACGTGCGCCAGCATCACCGACCTCATTATCCTGAAGTCCAAGCCATCCTCCAGCTCGCTCATCATCTTCTCCAGCTCGTCCAGCAGCGCCAGAGCCCTGTCTAGGTGCTCCACTACGAACTTCCTCGCCTTCATCTCCTCCACCTCATGTGGAGCCTTAGGATCACGGCTGGAGGCTCCGAGGAGGGGCGGAACCTCACGTCCCACGAGCTGCTCCTGGCGTATCTCTTTATCAGGCTGAAGACCTCCTGGAGGTTGCGTAGGTTGAAGCCGTAGGGGCAGCGCACGTAAAGCTCCCCCCACCCGCCATCTCTCTCTACTAACACAACCCAGTCTGCAAGCAGCATGTTGTAGATCTTGAGGAGGAGGATGGCTGTATCCTTATCGACCGCGTAGTACAGCGAGTCCCTCACGCTATCGCTCCTGTAGTTGACACACCACCCCAATACCCTCGGGTAGTAGTGAGGAGCCTTCACGCCCCCCACCCCTCCACGCGGCACTCAAGTCTCCACCTAGTCGGCACCCGTGCCATCTGCTCCGCGAGCCACCAGATCGCTTCCTCCCACCTCCTCCTCAGCTCCGTGGTGGACCAAGTGCAACGGTGAACCACAGCAGTTCCATCTGGGTAGAGGTAGATGGTCGCGTCGGGTCGCTTGGAGTGGACGCGACGTGCCTGGATCACCAGCACCTCTCCCTCCCCTGGCAAACACAAAACATGCCTTATCCTCCTGTAGTAGTAGCGAACCCTCCTAGCCAACGTGACCGCCATCATGCTCCCACCCCCTCTCTTACCTCCTCTAGGATCTTCTCTAGGGCTTTCTTCTTGTACTCCTCGACCACCT
>Ga0190312_1000298_pt1 | contig 17183 bp, 21 predicted proteins | sample 487007910_MG_FD_165046 | JGI IMG/M metagenome (GOLD analysis project Ga0190312, IMG submission 165046) | Hydrothermal vent sediment bacterial communities from Southern Trench, Guaymas Basin, Mexico - 4870-07-9-10_MG | ecosystem: Environmental > Aquatic > Marine > Hydrothermal vents > Sediment ... | reverse complement strand
GTTATTTAATTAGATATGAATTGCTCAATTCAATGGAAACACTCATGGAGATGGCAAAAGTGGGAAAATATCCAGAATGGCTTAAAAATGTTGCCAAATCAGAAGGTATTGAGTTAGATAAACTCGTAAAGTTAATAGCTAAGGGAGAAGTTGTAGTTCCCAAAAATATTGATAGAGAATTAAAATATCCTAAGGCTATAGGTAGATTTGTTAGCACTAAGATAAATGCAAATGTAGGAACATCAATAGATTATATCGATGTTGATGATGAAGTTGAGAAAGCAAAAATAGCTCAGAAGTATGGGGCAGATGCAATAATGGATTTGTCTACTGCAGGAGATTTAAATTATATAAGGAGGAGATTATTAGATGTTACTGAAGTTCCATTCGGAACAGTTCCAATTTATCAGTCCGCAAGGATGAAAAAAGTTGTAGTGGATATGGATGAAGACGATTTCTTCAAGTCTGTAGAAATTCAGGCTAAAGATGGAGTAGATTTCATGACAATTCATGCTGGAATAAATAAATTTACCCTCGATATTTTGAAGAAATCTGATAGATTGCTTGGAGTAGTAAGTAGGGGCGGTGCAATAATAGTTGGATGGATGGTTCACAATGAAAAAGAAAATCCTTATTATAAAGATTTTGATTACTTACTCGAAATTTTGAAAGAATACGATGTCACAATAAGCTTGGGAGATGCGTTAAGACCTGGTTGTCTCCACGATTCTGATAGAGCTAAATATGCTGAATGGATTGTATTGGGTGAGTTGGTTGAGAAGTGTAGAGAAAAAGGAGTTCAGTGCATTGTTGAAGGGCCTGGACACATGCCAGCAGATCAAATTGCTTCTGCCGTAAAGGCTATGAAGGTAATAACAAAAAATGCCCCTCTCTATCTTCTTGGCCCCTTAATTACAGATATTGCATTGGGTTACGATCATATAGCTGGAGCAATGGGTGCTTTGATAGCTGGTATGGCTGGTGCCGATTTCATATGCTATCTAACTCCAGCAGAGCATTTAGCTTTGCCAACAGTTGAAGATGTTAAAGAGGGTGTTATAGTTACAAAAATTGCCGCTCATGCAATAGATTTGATCAAAGAGGGTGTTAAAGATAAAGCTAGAAGGATCGATTACGAAATGTCTTTGGCAAGAAAGAACTTCAATTGGAGAAAGCAGTTTAAATTGGCAATAAACGGTGAAAGAGCTAAGAACATATGGAAAAGGAGGAAATCAAAGTTCGCATGTTCAATGTGTGGTGATCTATGTGCAATAAAGATTGCCCAAGAAGCTCTAGAGCGTAATGTATTTAATTCCAAATGTGGGCAATCTGAATCATGAAGTATCCAAAAAGAGTAAAAACTTTCTGTCCCTTCTGCGGGAAACATACGATTCATGAAGTGGAGAAGGTAGGTAAGGGTAAACAGAGTGCTCTCAAATGGATTAACAGGCAAAAGAAGAGAAGAGGAAAGGTTGGAAATTTAGGTAAGTTCAGTAAAGTTCCAGGTGGAGACAAACCTACGAAAAGAGTAAACATAAGATTTAGGTGTACTGAATGCAAGAAAGCTCATTGCAGACCAACTTGGAGGGTTAAGAGGTTTGAGTTGGTTGAGAAGTGATGAATATGGCAAATTTTCTAAGAGTGGTTTGCCCAGATTGTGAGAACAAACAGATAATTTTCAGCCATCCTTCAACTGTTGTAAAATGTTTGGTTTGCGGAAGAACGTTGGCAGAACCTACGGGAGGAAAGGGAAAAATTAAAGCTAAGATCGTTGAGGTTTTAAGTTAAAACCAAATCTATCTATATCTCCATTCTTTATTCTTGTTGCGGAAATTGGCTTACCATCGTATGCAACAACAAAATCTACTACAATAATTGTTATGAGTTTTTTACCCAATTCTAATCTTTTTTCGTTAATTTTTCTAGCCATTTCATAAGTCTCTGGTGAAACAATTATGTAATCAAAATCCTCTTCCAATGTTCTACCGTATGGATCCTCTATCTTAACTACACTCACATTAAATCCGTAGTTTCTCTTAACATAATCTCTCAAATTTCTAACCCTTACATCGTATGGTAAAACTGTTCTAAATCTCTTTCGAGCCATTTCATCACTTGTTACACCAAAAACAACATCTTTACCTATACTGAATGCCTTTCTTATCAGTCTCTTATGTCCTTCATGGAGAGGATCGAAGGTTCCTCCAAGGGCAATTTTCACACATACAATTTTTGCAAGGTTTTAAAAGTTTGTAGTAAACATTTTCCTATGAAGTACAGATTTATTGATCACACGGCAGATGTTGCCTTTGAAGTTTTTGGAAAAGATCTGAATGAATTGATAGAAAATGCAACATTAGCATTTTACGAAGCTTTTATTTACACAGAAAGATTGGAAGAAAATAGGAAATTTGAGATAGAAGTTGATGCAGATTCTCCAGATTATTTGCTTTACAATTGGTTAAACGAGTTACTCTTTGCATTTGATACAATGTTCTTTGGAGGAAAAAAAGTTGATTACGTAAATGTTTATGAAAATGATATTCTTAGAGCTGAGGGAGTAATTGTGGGAGGTACATTGAAACCAGAGATTGTGAAGGTTGAGCCAAAAGCTATAACTCTACACAAATTTAAAGTTAAAAAAAATGGTATTTGGAGAGCTTATGTTGTTGTAGATATTTAACCGAAAAGAGCTCCTAATCCTTCCAAAGCCTCTTCCTCCTTTTCCTCTTCCTCCTCCTTCTTCTCCTCTTCCTTCTTTTCCTCTGCAACTTCTGCTTTTGTTACAGGCTGTACTGTTACTGGAGCAAAGGTAGCCTTAGATATTGCCTCATCTATATCTATGCCCTCCAATGCAGATACCAAAGCCTTAACCCTTGCCTCATCAACTTCTACACCAGCAACTTCAAGTACAGATTTTAGATTTTCCTCATTTATCTCCTTTCCAGCTGCATGCAACAGCAAAGCAGCATACACATACTCCATAAAACATCACCTCCTCTAACCGAAAAGAGCTCCTAATCCTTCCAAAGCCTCTTCCTCCTTTTCCTCTTCCTCCTCCTTCTTCTCCTCTTCCTTCTTTTCTTCCTCCTTTTCAACTTCAACAACTTTTAATGACTTATATAATTCTGGAATGAGTGAAGCTAAAGCTAAAGCTTGACTATGAGCTTTTGCAATTACTTCAGGCATAACTTCTTTCTCAAGCAATCCAGCATTTATTGCCAAATTCCTTGCATCCATCACAGCTTTCATTATTAGTATCTCTGCAGTCTCTTTAGATACATATGCACAATTGACTGCCAAGTTCAAAGCTTTTTGGTATGCATCAGCAAATTGCTCTTTAACCTTCTCCGAGTCTATTGCCAATACATCTGGTGTTAGAATTATACCTCTATCGTATATGACCCTTGTATCTAAACCAATTTTTATAGGCTTCACATCCAACAAAGCTAATGCTCTCGCAACTTCTGGCTTAACAACCTCTCCAGCTTTAACGACAGTAACTTTTTCTCTAACAACAACCTTCCCCTTTTCAATTGCAACAGGTATTCCAGCATTCTGCAATTCTGCCATCATTGGACCAGGTGCAATTGGTGTTGGTCCCTTTTCTATCACAACATCTACTGGAGAAACTTGATTTGGTTTGAGGGGTGAAGGTTCTTTAGTTTCCTCAAGTAGCTTGTACAACTTGAATGGGTTCATATCTGTGAAAACTAATGCCGTTTGATCGTAAAGATAATCCTCCAATTTCTTGTATTCCCCATCAAGACCTTCCAATGCTTTCTCTATAAGAGTATTCTTTACAACCTTTATCAATGCTTTTCCTCTCAATTCCCTCCTTATCTTTTGCATCTGATTGGATGGAACACCTCTAAAACCCACTACAGCTATCACAGGATAGCCCCTAAACATTCTTCTAAGTTCTTCAACAGTTTCAACCTTCCATTTCGGTGGTGAACCTCTTACAGCCGCCATTTTATATCACCCTTACAGCTGGACCCATAGTAGTCTTAACGTATATTGATTTAACTACCAACGATGGATTATCATATTTACTTTCAACAACCTTCAATATTTCAAGTGCATTTTCAGCAAGTTTTTCAACATCCATATCCCTCTTTCCTATCGGTGCATGAAATACTGGCTTATCCCTTGTTCTTATCTTTACGGACTTTCTTAATTTCTCTATTATTGGTTTAGGATCAGCCAATGGTGGAAGGGGCTGAGGCATCTTACCTCTCGGCCCCAATATTGGCCCCAACTTTCTACCTATTTCTGGCATTAGAGGTGCCTCAGCTATGAAGAAATCTATTCTCTTTGCAAGCTTTTTAGCCTCCCTTTTATTCTGAGCTAGTTTATCTATATCTTCAAGTGATAATACGATATCAGCTCCAGCTTCCTTTGCCTTCAAAGCCATTTCACCCCTTGCAAATGCTCCAACCTTTCTCGGTTTTCCCAAGCCATGAGGTAATGTGACTATTGCATCTATTCTATTTTCAGGCTTTCTCATATCTACGTTTCTTAAGTTCACTGCCATTTCTACAGTTTCAACAAATTTTCTCGGCTTTGCCATCTCTACAGCCTTACTTATTGCCTCTTCAAGCTTTACAATCATACCATCACCCCCGTAGTCCCAACGGCTTTCGCCTCCTACGGGACTTAAGCAAAGTTTCTTAAGGTTATTTTAAGTTATCGCTTCGAAATAGTTAAACTAATATAAATGTCCAAAACTAGCTTATGTAATGATAGGGGAGATCTCTACACTATTAGGACTTAAGGTTTATACAGATGAGGGAAGATATGTCGGCGTTATAAAGGATCTTGTATTGGATATAGAAAATAGACAGATAAAAAGCTTGGCAATTTCGGATTTCAACAAAACACTCATAAATTCAAGGGCAAAAGGAATTTTAATTCCATACAGATTGGTTAAAGCCGTTGGAGATATAGTAATTGTCAAAGATGTATTCAAAGTCAAGGAAGAAGATTGACTGGAAAAAGAGAGAGTTGTATTCAAGATTATTATCACCAGAAGCATTCATATTAAGAATAGATGGTAGAAATTTTTCAAAAATTCTGAAGGAATTTGAAAAACCCTACGATCTAAGATTTACTAAAGCTATGGTAGAGACTTGCAAAGAAGTTATGAGAGAATTTAATCCATTATTTGCCTACATCTTTAGCGATGAGGTAAACTTTCTGTTCAAGGAAATATTTGGGTGTAGAGTGGAAAAAATAGACTCAATAATAGCCTCAGAATTCTCATCCCGTCTTTCTCTTAAGCTTGGATTTCCAGTAAGTTTTGATTCAAGAATAATATACATAAATATTGAAATTGATGAAATTTTGGATTATCTAAAATTTAGACAGGATGAATGCTGGAGAAATCACTTAAACAGTTATGCTTTTTACACTCTCTTAAAAGAAATAAGAAATAGAAGAAAAACTCAAGAGTTTTTGAAAGGGAAAAAGAGTAGGGAAATTCACGAAATGTTATTTGAGAGGGGAATAAATATATCTAAAACTCCCACTTGGCAGAGGAGAGGAATACTAGTTTATTGGTCCACAGTTGAGCTTAAAAGGATGTTTAGAGGAAAAATTGTAAAATTCAAAAGAAGGAAAATTGTAGAAAATTGGGAGTTACCTCTTTTCGATAGTGAGGATGGAAAAAAATTGTTAGAAAAAATTTTATTTGAGGTAATTAACTGTTGAGAACTCTTTCATCGATGGGTTATAATGGCACTCCCAGCAAACCACTTCTACATCCATGAAATCATGACATTTATAACAGAATCCTTCATAATCATGGCATCTCCAGCATTCTGTTAAAGTAACATTAAAGACTCCGCTTTCAGTATGGTAATGTCTCACACCATCTCTAATTGCCAACTCTCTCCACTCATTCAACAACTCCATGTGATACGATGCCATCCATTCTTTATCGCGTACACAATTCACACCCTTGGATGGTGCCAATTCTTTTCTGATCTCCTCATATTTTATTTTTCCTGCTGTAACCCAGTAAGGAGTAGCCATTAATGCCAAAAATAAAATTATTCCTAAGATAACATATCCCTTGTGGTACATATCACTCCTCCTCCCTTATAGGTGTTCCTCTCAAATCATACTTCCTATCCTCAGGCTTTTCTCCAAAGGCTGTTAGAACTATAGCATTACCTACCATCTCCATTGGACCACCAATTTCAACTGGTATCTTCCAATATTCAACAGCAGGCGGAAATTGTGCTTTATCGATGGCACAAGGTGTTAGCATTATGTTAACACCATACTTCTTAACTACATATCTCAAAGCCATCATTCTAGGCATAACACCTCTCATTCTGAGTTCCATCAACTCATCTGCAAGCATTCCACCACCAGCAGCACAGCAGTAAGTTTTCTCTCTTATGGTATGTTCTGGCATGTCGTAGAACTTGTTCATAACACTTCTTAGAACATATCTAGGTTCCTCAAGCATTCCCATTCCTCTTGCAACATTGCAAGGATCATGATATGTGCCAATCCAATGATCGTTTCTGCTCGGATCAATTTCAATCTTCTTATGTTTTATCAAAGCAGCAACAAGTTCAAGTATGTGAATCCATCCATGCTCACCAGAAATGAACTCATCAAGCCTTATTCCTTTCAACTTATCACTCAACTGTCCCAAATCCGGATCATCCCAGAACTTCCTCCATTCCTCATTCTTTGGCAAGAGATTCATCGTGTTTATGAACTGATGCTTATCTCTCCACATATGCCCACATTCACCGCCTATTATGAACTTAACACCCAATCTCTCAGCTTCCTTGTATATCTTTGAGTTCAATAGCTGCGCAGCTTCATAACTGTGGAATGTACCGAAGTTACCGCCCTCACTTGCATAAGTTGACCAAGTTACGGTTATTCCATATCTCTTCTCAAGCTCATTGAACAATATGATGTAACCTAACATGACATACCAGTGTGGTGATGCAAAGTAATCTGCAGAGGGAGCAATAAGTAATGCATCTGCACCCTTCTTATTTATGTAAGTGTGAAGATCGAATCCAGTAACATCTTTGAGATCAGTCAAACCTTCTTCAATTGCTCCAGCCATACCTCCAGCATACAATCCAAGGTGATTTCCTGTTCTTGCCGAAGCCTCAATTGATATACACATGAACCTTTGATTCAATCCTATCCTACTGAGCATCCTCCTTGCCCACCAAACTATTTCTGCAGTATCTATACCGTAAGGACAGAATAGAGAACATCTCCTACAAAGAGAACACTGAAGCAAGTAGTAGTACCACTCCTTAATTACACTCTCATCTAAAGGTCTTGCTCCAGCAGCTCTTCCAAATATTCTACCTATTTTTGTGAAGTAGTATCTATATACGGATCTGACAGTTTCAGCTCTCATTACTGGCATATTCTTAGGATCACCAGTTCCAATATAGTAATGACACTTGTCTGCACATGCACCACATCTCACACATATATCCATAAATAATTTGAAAGCTCTATTCTTTTCCAAAGTTTCTTTAAATGCATCAAGTATTATCTCTTTCCAATTCTCTGGCAGTTTCCAATCTTCACTGAAAACATCTCTTTCAATATCACCGAAAGGCATTTTGAAGAAGTCTGAATTAACCTGCTTAGGTAAAGCTATGTAACTTGCAAATCCATGCTTGATATCTTCCTGTTTTATAGGTTTCACCCAATCATACCAGTTGGGAAACTTTTGCTTAATTTTCAGCTCTTCAGGAACCTCACTCATCTAAATCACCTCCCCTATTCAGGCTTAAGAGTATAATCTTTTTCAGCAATCTCATCAATCTGATCCTTATACATCTCGTAATACGTATCCCAATCAAGTTTCTTGCATTTCCAAGTCACACCAGCAACAGTTATACCTTCCCTTACAAGAATTGGTACATCTGGATTTGGATCCCATGGATTAACATGTCTTCTCTTTCTGTTATCGTTTGGCATATTTCTTGTGGGACTGAACCAAACACCAGCAAAGTGCATAACTTTGCTGAAGGGTATGTATGCAATCGTTATGCATACGAATGTAAAGTGTATTACAAACAATGGATGTAGATTTGCCGATACTTCTGGAGATGGCAAGTGCCCAGTTATCAAGCTTAAAGCGAACAATTTCACATAGGTTATATCTGTCTTAATTATGTATCTCATTAGCAAACCGCTGATTAGAATTACAGCCATGAAGAATAGTATTATATGATCAGATGGCAATGATATACATCTCTCCTTAGCTAACACTATCCTCCTTCCCCAGAGAAATGCCAATGCTACTATTGCTGTAATTCCTGAAATTAGGAGTGGTGGTACAATAGAAATTCCTACAAAACCATCTATCTGCTCAAGTGTTCTAACGAAATCTGGGACTGGATTTGTGAAGAATCTTAAATGCCTAATGACTATGATCAGTAGTGAGTAATGGAATAGAAGTGCAAATAGCCAGAGCCATCTCGTATCTACATTTTGTCCTCCCTTCTCGATGTAATACCTTGTGTTTCTGAATAGATCTCTGAACAAAAATACTGTAAAGAGAATCCTTATAAATGCCCAGAATCTATTTGATGGTGAATCTATCCTATCTATCCAAGTTCTCCTTATGAATTTAAAGCTTGGTTGCTGTCCAGATGTTGTAGGAATTTTCAATGGAACTGCGCTTCTTGACCAATTTATAACCCTCCATATGGTACCTATAATAAATATTGCAAAGCAAATGTACGCCAATCCAAACAAAACATAACCCACACTCATTCAAATCCCTCCGTTTTTTCAGGTAACAATGCAAATACCTTAATTCCTATAGCATATACGAAATAGACTGCCGAAACAATTCCTATGAACATCAGCCACTCTATTGGGCTTGGAGAGTATTGTGTTATTTCAGTGAAGTAAAGTGATTTAACGATTTTTCCTCCAAATATCTCCTGTGGAACTTCCAGTCCTGAAACTACTACTACATATTTCTCAGCCAACATTCCTATAACATGGAGAATTCCAGCAGCACTTAGCCAGCCTAAGGAATATCTCATGAACTTAAGCGGGCTCCAGATTATTATTATAGGTATAATTATACCAACTGTAAATAGTATTATCCAGTACATCGTAAACCAAGATGGACTGAAGTAAGCGTAAAATCCGCTTTCCCAGTTTGCTGGCTCATACATTACTGTAAGTAGCTCACAGGCCAATAAACATCCCACAACTGCGGCACCAACACCCATTATCTTTGCCAAAAGCCTTACCAAGTCAGGTGCAAGGTATCTGTTTGTAAACTTGAAGGTTAAGTAAAGCATCGGAATTATTCCACCTATACCACTTGTTATAGCTGAAGCTACAAATAAAACTCCATGAAGTGGTGAGTGGTACAATCCTCTTGAATATATGAAACCAACTATGAATCCGTCTACAAGTGGAACTATGACCGCCCATACAAGTGCTAATACACCCACTACAAATCCCGCAAGTTTCTTGTTTTCAAACTTCAATAAAATGTATATTGCACAGATTAGTATGTAGCTTGAATATAGAAGAGCATTCCAAGAGAATATTGACGTTGGATTGAAGTACATTATTGCGTTCATCATATTTTCTGGATTACCTATATCCATGAATACAAAAACTAGTGCTGCACATATCCAAAGTATTGCAACAAATGGTGCAATTCTTAAGAAGGGTTTGAATTGTTTTATATTTAGTGCATCAGCCAATATAGCGAAAACATGCAATGCTCCAGCACTCATACCAATTGCAAACATAAGACCTGCAATCAGAAGACCCCAAGGAATTCTGTTATTCAATCCCGTTAAATGTTCACCGTATGTATGCACACTCCACCAAGCCCATATGCCAAGTGCAGTTAATATGCCAGTAACAATTACAAAGGCCCAATATCCATACGATTTTCCTTCAATCTTTTTAAAATCTATTTTTGGCACTTCTACATCTGGATTCATAATATCACCTCATAACTTATACTTAACTTTTGGATTTGTGCCAAGATTTGCTCTTAAAGTTATTACTTTTGATGTTCTAACTATTTTAGATACTTCTGAATTTGGATCGTTTAGATTTCCAAATATCAATGCATTGTATGGACAAGCTTCAACACAAACTGGCTTAGGTTCTTTACCCATTGCTCTCTCTTTATCTATCTTCCACAAACAGAATTCACATTTCATTACAACACCATGCTTTCTTATCGGAGCCTCTGGATTTACTACTGTCAAAAGTTCTCTTGGATCCTCAAATAGGAATCTTCTTGCATTGTACGGACATCCTATCATACAATACCTACATCCTATACACCTATGAAGATCAATGACAATTATACCATCCTCTCTCTTATAGCTTGCTTTGGTCAAACAGACTTGAACACATAGCGGATTTTCACATTCCTGACAAATCACTGGGAAATAGAGTGGTTCAGCATCTTCTGTTTCCCTTACTTCATAAATGGCTATGAGATCGTAGAAATATCTGTCACTCTTTGGAATGTTATTGGCTTTGCTACACGCTTCAACACAAGGAGGTCTCGCAATTAAACCACCCCTCGATTTAATGCATTCTGTGCACTTCTCAACATCTATTACCATACCCCACTTGTATTTTGATAGTTCACTATTCCTTCCTTCCTTAAATTCTACAGCTTTACCAGTTGCAATTGCTGTAACTCCAGCCATCGTTAATAGTAGGAATTTACGTCTTGATATCATGCTGATACCACCTCTTAAAACATTCAAGTAGCTTCAACCTTTTCTGTATATCAACTTGGAATTTATTAAGTTTTTGATTTCTATCGATCTCAAAATTTTTTTAGAAAACGGTTTTTAGAGGAGAAAAAGAATGTATCTTTTTAACTTAAAGCTAAAAATATTAAACCAAAACCGTAAATTATTTATGTGTCGTACTGAATTTACTAAAGAGGTGATGGTATGCCAGAGCTTGAAGTTAAAGGAAAGAAGCTAAGACTTGATGAAGATGGATTTCTCCAAGATTGGGAGGAATGGGATGAAGAAGTTGCAGAAGCTTTGGCAAAAGACACTAGATTTGGCCCAGCAATAGAATTGACAGAAGAGCATTGGAAGATTGTAAAGTATCTAAGAGATTACTTCATAAATTATGGTGTAGCACCTCCAATTAGAATGCTGGTAAAGTGGTGCAAGAAAAACGTTAGATCGGATTGTGACTTAAAATACATCTACAAATTGTTCCCACAGGGTCCAGCTAAGGATGCTTGTAGAATTGCTGGATTGCCTAAACCAACTGGCTGTGTCTAATCATTTTTCTCTTGCACTTCTTACAAATTTTTCAACCATCAGAGGATAACTCAAAACATGAACATGAATATAGCTGGCTAATGTATTTTTAACAACTATTCCATCGTATCTACCATCTACACCCTTTCCCCTCTTAACCCTATAAGCAAATTCTAGTCTTTCCAATGGTATCACTTCAGAATAATGGAATTCATGCCCTACGATAGTATCTCCCACTCTACTTATTGGATTTTTCCTAATTACTTTATGAATGCAGTAACCCAAAGCTCTAAATTTCTTTTCCATCCTCGTTTTTATTGGCAAAAATCCAACCATATCGTATTCACCACTCTCAGTAATTATACTCTCTCCCAAGAACATCAATCCACCACATTCGGCATAAACAGGTCTTCCACTATTGCAAAATTTGTAAACAGATCTCCTAAAAGACTTATTCCTCTCAATCTCTTCAGCAAATACTTCAGGAAATCCCCCGCCAATATACAAAGCATCTATTTTGGGTAATTTCCTATCTTTGAGTGAATCAATCACTACCACTTCAGCCTTTGAAGATAGGGCATCCAAGTTGTCCTGATAGTAAAAGCAAAAAGGTTTATCTCTTATTACTCCTATCCTCACATTCTCCCTCTTCGATTTAAAAATAGGATTTTCTGGTATATCATCAATTTCTGGAGCATTATATGCTATATCTATTACCTTCTCAACATCTACATACCTCTCAACAATATCAGCCAAATTTTCTATAACTTCATATATTTCATTCCTTTCATGAGCTGGAACTAAACCCAAATGTCTATAGGGCATTTCTACATTTTCTCTCGGTATCAAACCAATAACTCTCATCTTCGCAAGAATTTCTACAGACCTTTTAACCTTGAATGCATGCCTAGGATTTCCAATCCTATTCAGTATAACCCCCTCTATATTTACATTCCTATCGAAGAGCTTGTATCCTAAAAGCATGGCAGAAATGCTCCTATTTATTCTCTCAGCATCAGCAACTAAAATAACTGGTGACTTTAATATTTTTGCAACGCTTGCAGTGCTTCCCCTTTCATCCAAAGCATCATGAGAATCGTACAATCCAGTTTTACCCTCTATAACAGCTATATCAGCACCTCTAAAAGACCTTTCAAAAGATTCAATTATATCGTACTTTGAAAGCATGAAATCATCCAGATTTCTCGAATACCTTTTTGTGGCAAAGTAATGGAATATTGGATCTATGAAATCTGGCCCAACCTTGTAAGGTTGAACGATGTATCCCCTTCTAACAAGCGCTCTCATCAATCCTATTGCTATTGTTGTTTTTCCTACCTTGCTTTTAACTCCAGCAATTGTTATACGAGGTATGTCCATCAAAGACAGGAACTGTTTACCTTATATAACTCTTGAGTTCAATTTAAAGGGATGATAATAGGTGTTGATGTTGGTGGGACGAATGTGGATATAGTCTACTACGATGGAGAATTTAAGCATGTTGCAACATTTCACACAAAAGATGTTGTTAATAGACTAAATGAGATTTTGGAAGAGATTTCAAGAAAATTTAAGGCTAAAGCAGTTGGAATTGGATTTGCAGGATGGATAAGAAATAGAAAGATCCTAAAAGCTCCAAATATAAGACATATAAAAGATATAAATCTTTCAATTCAGTTTAAGATTGAAAACGATGCAAACTGTTTTGCATTGTATTCTTCACAAAAATTTGGTTTCAGGAATCTAATTGGAATAACTATTGGGACTGGTATAGGAAGTGGTATAATTGTTGATGGAAAAATTTACAGAGGGACTGGGTTGGCTGGCGAAATAGGTCACTGGTTTGTTGGCGGAGATAAGGCTTGCACTTGTGGAGGGAAAGGACATTTGGAGGCATATTTTGGAGGTTGGAGTTTTGAAGAAAGAGGATTAAGTCCAAAAGATTTGGTTGAAAGTGGAAAAATTTATAATTTAAGTGAATTCAAAACTTTTTGCATTTGTATAGCCAATGCAATAACACTTTTAGATGTTGAATGCGTTGCTTTTGGAGGGAGAATAGGGGGATCATTGGAAGAGGAAATGTTAAGGGAAAAAATATACAGGTATCTGATGCCAGAGTTTAGACCAGAAATAAAAGTTCTTAAAGATCCTCTTGCAGTTGCTAAAGGAGCTTGCTTGGCGGTGATGGAATGAAGGTAAATGAGATAGAATTTAGAAGGTATACGGTATTTTACAGATGCATAGGTGTTGAAAAGATTGTTGAAGCTTTGAAGAATTTGGAGAGTGCAAAAGTAGATGATAGAACAATTGAAGAAATTGCTGAAAAAGTTTTAGAAAATATAGGAAGAAAGGAATTTGACTTTGATTTGAATGTTACTCTAAGATTGAATGACCTCAAATTCGAGTTTGAAAAAATAAAATTCTACTTTAGATCTGTAGAAAATCCAGATTATTTGGCAATAAGCACATCACCTAAAAGAATTAGGGTTGTTGCAAATTTAAGAGATGATTACGATTTCATTTTGAATTTAAGTGAAAAGGTTTCTGAGCATATCAAAACATCTCTAAATATTAAGAATGCCTACGAATTTATTGATATTGATAGAGTTAGATACTTTTTTAACGAAAAAATTTCATGTTTTTTGGGATTCAAATTTATAGATATAGTTAAAGATTTCATCGATATTGCTTTGAAGGATTTCGAAGATAGAATTATCATTGCAAAAAGCTGTGATGCTCTAAAATATCTAAAAAGATTTCGTGAGATTGTTTTTATCTTGAATTGTCCCATTATGCTTGATGAAATTCTTAAGAGAACTGAATTGTCTAAAATGAGTGGTAGAGAGCTTAGAAAGTTGGGATACAGCAAAGATGATGTTATAAAGCCTGAGGAAATTGTTTTTTATATGCTGAAGGTGATAGAATGAAGCTTGAAGAGATTGAAAAGGAAATTTTATCATGTAGAAGATGTGAGCTTTGGAAATTCAAGAAGAATTATGTGCCGGGAGAAGGAAATTCGAAAGCTAAAATTGTTTTTGTTGGTGAAGCACCTGGGAGGGAGGAGGATATTCAAGGTAGGCCATTTGTAGGAAAAGCTGGGAAGTATCTCACAGATGTGTTAAAAAAACTTGGAGTTGAAAGAAGTGATGTTTACATAACAAATGTCCTGAAGTGCAGACCTCCAAATAACAGAGATCCAAATCCTGAGGAGATAATGGCTTGTAAGCCATATCTATTGAAACAGCTCGATATTATAAAGCCAGATGTGATAGTATGCTTAGGTAGGTTTTCTTCTTCAACCATCTTAAGAGATTTTGGACTTGAGTTCAGAGGTATAAGTAGGGATAGAGGTAGAGTTTTTGAAGTTAAAAAATGGGGGAAAATTGTGCGTATAATACCTACATATCATCCAGCAGCAGTTCTAAGAAATAAATCATTTTCAGATTCTTTTGAAAGAGACTTAAGAATTGCATTGAGTATTTCAAAGAGAAAAACATTGCTTGATTTTTTAGAATAGATATTTAAGTGCCAATATTATCATGAGAGAACCCAATGCAATTCTTATAATCTTCTCAGGTATGTATTTTTGAATTCTCGAACCTATGTAAATACCAAACAGTCCACCGAAACCCATTGAAAGACCTATATCCAATTTTGGATTATAGCCAAGTAAAGAATAGCTGAATATTCCAAAGACGGAAGAAATAAATGTTCCGAATAAATTTGCACCGGCTATTGCATAAGGTGGAAGTTTAAATAATCCAATAAGTATAGGAGAAATCAATGCACCACCCCCAACTCCATAAATTCCTCCTATTATGCCAATTAAAAGAGAGGCTGTAAAAACCTTTATTGGCTCAAATTCATAAATTCTATCCATTCTGAACTTTACCTTCCAAATACTCATCTTTTCAACAACTATGGCTTTAGCTACTGCATATCTCCTTAGGGGTCTGAGAACACTTATACCCAAGAAAAGTAAAACTATTCCAACTACAAGCTTGAATCTTGCAAATTCGATCAGAAATTTTGTTCTAATAATGGCACCAGAAAATATTCCAAAGAAGTATCCAAGAATCATGAATGAAGACAGTATCCAAAGAAATCTACCCTCCCTCCAATATCTGTAAACTCCACTCGGTATTGCTATAACATTATAGAGAAAATTCGTTGCATTTGCCGAAGGATCTCTAATTCCCAAAACACTGATCTGAAAGGGCATCAGTAGAATTGCCCCAGATATTCCAGCAGGCGATGTTACCAAAGCAATAATGAAAGCTGTCAGAAAAGATAGAATAATACTATTTAAATACATAAACTCCCCTTAATTATCATTACGGAGTTCTTTGAATATCTCAGAACACTATCAGTAACTTTACTGAATTTTGGTATTTTAAGAATTATACATGTTGCTCTACAATTTTTAGCAATTCTAAGAATCTCTTTGCATGGATAACCTATTCCAACTTGGCTTTCAGCATTTATACCATTAGATTCCAAATCTTTTTGAATAGATTCTATTACATTCTTCGATCTTTCGAAAATTTCATCAAACACTTGTTTAGTTGATTCTGGAGGAAGCATGGGTTCAACTACATGAGTAATGTAAACTTTTTCGGATACGTTACCTATATTGTAGAGAATTTCTGGAATTTTGCTATCAAGTGGATAATGAACATACAACACTCTCTTAAAAACATCAATATTATCCTTAACTACTAAAACTGGTATCTTAGAATTTCTTGATACGCCTTCTGCAACGCTACCCAATAAAATTTTTCTGAGAGATCTCCCCCTATGACCCATAAATATCATATCTGCATGTTCTTCCTCTGCAACTCTAACAATCTCTTCTGTAGGATCTCCAACAGGTACATAGAATTTCTCACTCTTAATTCCATAATCTTCCAAGAAATCGAGCAATTCAAGTATTTTTTCCTGTGCATAATTCATTTCTTCCTTTATAGCTTCTTTAAGATTGACAAAAGGAAGAGAAAGCTTATGAACGTTTATTACCCTTACAATCACAACTTCATCTATCAAATTCTTGTATCTCATAAGTACATTTAATACTCTATGGGAATGATCCGAAAAGTCTGTTGCATACATTACCCTCCACATATCACTTACACCGTAATTGAAACCGTCTTTAACTGCACAATATATTAAGTTTTTCTATTTTTCCAGAGGACAGAAAAGTATAATACTGATTACTAATTCTTAATAACTATGATGATAGGACTGACTCAGGTTCAAAGGGAAATTTTAAATGCTCTTATCACGCTCTACAAGAAAAAAGGTCTGCCTGTAAAGGGTGAAGAAATATCAGAACTAATTGACAGAAATCCTGGAACAGTTAGAAATCAAATGCAAGCTTTAAGAGCTCTAGGATTGGTAGAAGGTGCACCCGGACCTAAAGGAGGTTATAGGCCTACAGCAAAAGCTTTTGAGTTTCTCTCAATTACAGAGCCAGATAAAGCTGTTAAGGTCCCTGTCATAGTTAACGGAAAGTTAATTGAAGATTTGAGTGCTGAGGAATTGATTTTCCCTTCACTACCACATCCAGAAGTCTGTGAGGCAAGAGTTAGAATGGTTGGAGATATCAAAAATATTTCTCCAGATTCCGAGATAATAATAGGTCCAACGCCAGTAAACGAAATGATGGTATTTGGGAAGGTTATGGGAAGAGATGATACTGAAAAAGTTGTAATTATATCTGTGCAGAAAATATATGCAATTCCTAAGGATACTGTGGGAATGCACATGTCAAGCCCCATAATAACTGTTGATGCCAATGATGACATAGTAAAAGCATCTAAGGTCTTATTAGGAAATAAGATTCACAGAGCACCCGTAAAAGAGAATAAAGAATTCATAGGAATATTCTCACTTAGAAATGCT
>Ga0190312_1000297_pt1 | contig 17197 bp, 12 predicted proteins | sample 487007910_MG_FD_165046 | JGI IMG/M metagenome (GOLD analysis project Ga0190312, IMG submission 165046) | Hydrothermal vent sediment bacterial communities from Southern Trench, Guaymas Basin, Mexico - 4870-07-9-10_MG | ecosystem: Environmental > Aquatic > Marine > Hydrothermal vents > Sediment ... | reverse complement strand
TGCCACTGATGCTTTTAAATGCAGGGTAGTTCTCTATTTGCGGAATCTCATTCAAAAGACCTCCGCAGAGTCCTTTCTCGAGCAGGAGTGTGTTCAAACCGCTACGCACCGCATATATCGCTGCAGTGAGTCCTGCGGGACCTCCTCCCACCACAGTAAAGTCGTAAAGCATAATTCTACTTTCACCTCGCATGAAATAACTCTTGCGAGAGGGCAGCGTCCAGAGAGAGCAGCGTCAGGAGAAGGTGGTGAGGCAGTGGTAAGCGAAAAGAATTTAAGGAGAAGGCACGCAATTTTGAAGGAGAGACAGTGGTATTAGAAACAAAAGTCCTTTACTACGGCGACAATTTGGGAATTTTGCGCAGGTATATTCCAGATGAGAGCGTTGACTTGATATATTTAGACCCACCTTGGAAGAGCGACCAGCCATACAATATCATTTTTAAAGAGCCGACAGGCGAGCCTTCGCAGGCACAAATTCAAGTATTTGACGACACTTGGCATTGGACAGCAGAGACGCAGCGAGCATACGAGGAAATGTGGCAGGACTAAGCCCTCTGATGTGAGAGATTTCTGTCATGTTGTTGAAAGGGAGTCCGCAGAAATGGATTTCTTCGTCTCTTTAAGAAAGCCAAGCAGGGAAATGGAGGAAGAAGCTCTCGCCATGGGCTTCTACACCGATACTTTCGGAAATAAATATCAAAAGGTGCAAATATTAACGATTGAAGATATTTTAAACGGGAAGATACCCGAAACTCCGCAAAGAATTCCGCCTTATGAGATTGACACCGCTGCAAGAAGAGGCAAGAAAAGGAACAAAATGAAGAAAAAGAACAGCAAAAATGCGGCGAGAAGGGATGCAGAAGGCTGCGATAGTTTGGAAGAGGGTGAAAACTGCAAAATTTATCTCTTTCATCAGCAATAGTGAGAAAGTAAATGCAAATTTTGTGAGTTAAATCAGTGTAAATGCGATGAGAGAGAGCAAAACTGCGGAGATGAATGCAAAAATCGCAGAAAAGCGAGACATCTCAACAATTGTATTCACAACACTCAATAATTTCACTGTGAAATGCTCGCCGAAAACAACGACATTAGCGAATTTTGTTGCGACGCCGACCTCAACAGGCTCAATATCTGAAATTGCAGATGCCACAGCGTCAAGAACTGCAGACTCGACGGCGGATGCGTCGCACGCACCAACGAATTTGAAAGCGGTTGCGGTGTTCAATGCATGCGAGTCCGTCGTCAAGATTTCTGCGTTTGCGATGCCGAATGAGGAGCGAATTCGCTTCAGAATGCGTTCTCTCAAGCCTGCGAGCATGTTGTTCCCATCTATAAGAATATAAGCGGTTCTCTCACCGCAAACCTCCGTAACTAACGCTCTGATTCCGAATTCTCCGACATTCTCGTCGCAATTTTCACACGCCACGCCCACTTTTATCTCGCCATTCCTCGCATTCTTCAACGAAAGCACTGCTTTACTCACGCAATTCAGCAAGTTAAACGACGCAGAAGAGCCAATTGTGAGGTTTTCTGCCTCTTTTCCGCCTGAATTGTGAGCGTCAGCGATTGCTACATGCCTCGCACCCGCAGCGACTGCAACGGAGCGTGCTGCCATGCCGAGAGAGAAATCAGCGTCCTCAAAAGGTCTTGGAGAAAGCGTGTATGTCAGGAGGAAAGCGTCGCTGCCGAAGCGTTGTCCGAGCATCTTGACCTCGCCTTCAGATGTTGAAATTGATGTGGATGCGATGTCACTGAACTCCGCTTCTTTGAGAGCAGAGCTGACTGCCTCTTTTATTCTTGCAATGCTCTCGTCGCCTGCGAGGTCGTAGTCGTGGTTCGCCATGCCGTGCAGTAGAAAAACATGCGTGCGAAGCGAATTCTCCAAAACTCTCGGCAGGTCTCCTCCGCCGATGCTCCCTGTTAAGCCTGAATGCACCGACGGCGCCACCAAGACCGCCTTGAAATCACTGCTCTCTCCAGCGTCGTTCGCAGAAGTCCCTTCCACATTACCAACACTTCCATTTCGCTTCTTCCTGAAAGCGAAGACAGTAACAGGAACCTCAACGCACTTTCCCGCCTTGCTCAGCACTTCTTCCATCTCCTTTGAGCCTTCCTTGAGGTGAGCGAGGTATGTGCGAATGAGTTCAAAGCCGCTGACGCCGAGCGCTCGCTCAACAGAAGCGTCCACGCTCCTCGCAAACAGAAAAAAGCATGCGAAGAAGCACGCACTCGTAATTAAGAAATGCAGCGGTGAAATTCCTACTGCAGCCTCACCACCGCTACCAACGCCGAAACCTCTAATGCCGAAGAGGAGAAGACATGCGGAAGCACCGAGGATTGTTTGAATTGACGCTGGCAGTGTAACACGAATGACGCTGTTTGAGGCGGTTGCGAGCAGGATTAGCAAGCGGAAGCCGAGAGCGAAGCCCATTCCGAGTGCGAAGCCAATGAGAGCAGCGGAGGGCGGGAGAGAGGGGAAGAGGGCGTGAACAGAAGCGGGAGCGGAAGCGTGAGCGGAGCGGAGCGCAAGAAGGAGCGGTGAAATGCATTTTGAAAAAAGCACGCTGACTGCGACGAAAGCACCTGCTGAAAGCAAGCAGAGAAAAGAGAGAAGAGCGGAGCGGTTCAAGTTCGTCTTCGCACCGCAGAGCGAACAGAGCGGGACGGTCAAAAATGCGGAGAGGAGCGCAGGGACGCCGAACAAGAGGACACCTGAAAGGATGCTTGAGAGTGCGGAAGCGGGGAAGGAAGCAAAGACATTGAGAAAGCCTGAGTGGAGCGTTGAGGTAGTGGGTGTTGCGGTTGGCGTTGAGGCGTGAAAGCGGGGGAGAAGGAAGCCGAGGGGTGCGGAGAGTAGCAGGGAAAGCAATACGGAACGCTTCCAGTCTGGCGCCTTGAAAATAAATTTCGTGAGCTTCAGGGCATTCTCCTCCGCATTCTCCGCAGAGGGCATCTCACTCCTCTTCCCCTCTTCTTCCGCAAAAACTTTTAAAAGAGAGCGACGAAAGGCAAAATAAGGGCCCGTGGTCTAGGGGTATGACGTCGCCTTGACGAGGCGGAGGTCATGCGTTCGAATCGCATCGGGCCCATTCCTTCAACGCTCTGTCTGTTTCTTTGCCGTCTCTGCTTCTGCTCCTGTGCTACTGACCGAGTTACTGCTCACTGCTTTCACTGCTGCCAACTGCTTGCTGCGTTGTCCGGTGCTGCTGTGGCATTTGAGGGCGCAAATGCTCAGGACGCACAAATAGTTCTTTCCGCTTTCCGCCGTCGTAGATTTCAACGATGTAAGAGCGACCTCTCTTTCCGATGACCGTGCCTGTTCTGCCGTGAAATCTGCGGTGCGGCATTCCCTTGTGAACGCTCGGGTCAATCCGAATATGCACCTTCTCGCCCACTTCAAAATGCTGAATCACCCTGCTTATCGGCGAAAGACCCCGCTCTCGCACACGCTTCCTTAACTTCCGCCTCGTCTTCTTCCGAGGACCGTGATGCCGTGCCATTTCCTCTCTTTCTTCTTTATAAAAGAAGAAGAGTGTGGTGAAGAGAGGTGAAAAGCAGGCTGAGCAATTCCACACTTCTCATTCGCTATGCGACCTCTTCTTTGGCATCTCTTCGGAAGCTTCCCTGCTCAGCGATGCACCGCTCCATGCACACGCTAAAAAGCGACAAAAAGGAGGTGGAGCAAATAAATTGTGTGTGGTGTGAGCGAGGGAAGAGTGCGTAGTAGAGGGGAGAAGGTGAATTAGGATGTTTCCGGGGGATAGAGAGGTGCTTGTGACTGCTGCGTTGCCGTATGTGAACGGGGAGTGCCATGTGGGACATCTTCGCACATATGTGCCTGCGGACATATTCACGAGGATGCTTCGCAAGCTCCGCTACAAAGTTCTATTTGTCTGCGGCTCTGACACTCACGGCACACCCATCGTTTTCAGCGCAGAAGCGGAAGGCGTCTCACCAAAAGAAATAGTTGAGCGGTATCACGAGCATTTTCAACGCATTTTCAACGCTTTAGGTATCAATTTTGACTACTACGGCAGCACTGATGACGAAAGCAACCACAGAAGGACGCAAGAGATTGTGAAAACGCTAATTGAGAAAGGTTATGTTTACGAGAAGAAAGTGAAGTTGGCGTTCTGTGAGCGCTGCAACAGGTTTCTGCCTGACAGATATGTGGAGGGAAAGTGCCCCTACTGCGGTGAGCATGCTCGTGGTGACGAGTGCGACCAGGGTTGCGGGCGTCATTTGGAGCCTGGCGAGATTCTTGAGCCTGTGTGCAAGATTTGCGGTGCTGAAGCGACATTCAAGGAACGAACTCACTACTACTTCAAGCTTTCGGCATTCGCATCGCAGCTTGAAGATTTCCTGCGGAATTTGGACGGCACTCCGAATGCTCGCAATTACGCTCTTGAGTGGGTTCGGCGTGAGTTGAAGGACTGGTGCATCACTCGTGACTTGGACTGGGGCGTTAAGTTTCCCTCAAGGGAAGACCTCGTCGTTTATGTCTGGGTTGACGCTCCCATCGGCTACATTTCATTCACAGAAGAGGCGTTGAAGCGGAAATCTGACAACTGGGAGCGGGAGTGGCGAGAGATTTGGAAGGAGAGCAAGGCGACAATCGTCCACTTCATCGGCACAGACATCATTTACCACCACTGCATTTTCTGGCCTGCGATGCTCATCGCTGCTGAATATTCGCTTCCTAATGCGGTCGTCGCCTCCGGAATGGTCACAATAAACGGCAAACCACTTTCAAAAAGCAGAGGAAATGTCGTTTGGGTTGCAGATTTCCTGAAGAAATTCCACGCAGACACGCTAAGATACTTCTTAGTTTCGCATTCAAGCCACACTAAAGAGTTGGATTTCTCGTGGGATGCATTCAAGACGAGGGTGAATAACGAGCTTGTTGCGATTCTCGGGAATTTGGCGCTGCGAGTACTTTCATTCGCTCACAAGCATTTCGGGGCGGTGCCTGAGGGTGAACTGCAAGAAGAGGTTCTCGCTCGCATTCAAACGACGAGGGAAGAGGCGGTGAAAGCGATATTCGCATACGACTTCAAAAAGTTCGTTGATGCTTCAATGAAGCTCGCTGACTTCGCAAACAAGTATTTTCAGCGTGAAGAGCCGTGGCATCTCGTTAAAGGTGGCGAGGCAGAAAGGAAGCGGTGCGGTGAAATCGTGAAGAACACGCTTCAATTGCTCAAAGCGGTTTGCGTCCTGCTTGAGCCTGTGATGCCCTCAAAAATGGAAGAACTGTGGTCGCAACTCGGCATGGACAGCGACATTCACGCCGTAGGCATTGAGGAAATGACCGTTCCGCTGAAGAGCGGACAGCCTTTGGGCAAGCCAAAGAAACTCTTTGAGCGTGTTCCTTGAGTTCTCGGTGCTTCGTGAGAAATGAGTAAGATTTAAATAATGAATGTGAGAATGCGAACACATGCTTGAGCGAGTGCGAGGCATTCTATTTCATCCTGCGGAGGCATTCAAGGAAGCGAGACAAGACGCCTTAAGCGACGCATTCAAGTATTTCCTGCCTTGGCTTGTGTTTCTTGCGGTTCTTCTCACCGCTCTCGTCTTCGGCGCTTTAAATGCGACAGGCATAAGTGCGCTTCTTTCGGAGTTTTTCCCCTTAGTTGTAGGAGGGACATTCGCAGGCGTCCTTGTCGGCGGCTTCCTCTTGATTCTCTACGGAAGCGTCTGGCTTCACATCCTTGTCTTCCTGCTCGGCGGCAGAAAAGGCTTGACGCAGACATTCAAGGCGGTTGCTTACGGTGCAACGCCGATTTATGTGATTGGGTGGCTTCCCGGTCCTAACCTTCTGATTGCGCCGATATGGGCGTTGATTGTTGTGATAAGCGGTGTGATGCAACTTCAAGAAATGACCTCTGGGAAGGCGATTCTCGTCGTGCTTCTTGCGCTTCTCATTCCTTTGGTGATTGCACTTGCGGTGGCATTCGCCGTTCTGATGCCCATGCTTCAGCCTTTCCTTGCTCCCGCACCGCCGTCTTGAAAGAGAGAGGCGTGAGTGTGCGAGGGGTAGGTGCGTAAGCGTTTGCCGTTTTCCATTTGCTTGCGGCAGAGAGAAGGGCGGAAAAAACCGTAAGTTTTTTAAATAATCTTCGGGGAGTGAAGTGAGACATGCAGATGACGGCGGAGCTCGGCGTTCTTGCAGCGGTTTCCTGCCTCACTGTTTTAGCATCTCTCGGCGTCCTGCTCACCAAAGATAATTTTTACGCTGCGCTCTACATGGCACTCACGATGATTTTCGTCGCTTCCTGCTACGGTCGTTTTGGTCTGCACCCGGCATTTGTCCTCATCGCATTCGTTTTCGTCGGTGCAATCGGCATCGTCACAGTTGCTCTCGCAGCCACATACAGAAAGCCGCCAGAGCGTCAGATTTCTCCGCTTTGGATTGCTCCTTCCGTCATAACCGCTGCAATTTTAGGATATTCCGCATTTCTTTGGCATGCTCATTCCCCTAATCTCTCTGAAATTGGATTTGAAATGCGTGATTTCCTCGCTCCTGAAAACATATTGCTTGTTATTTTCCTCATTTCGCTTGTCGTTCTGCTTGTTTCCGCAATTTTAAGAATCTACGGGAGGGAGGCTTGAATGCTCCTCGCAGGTGCGTCGTCAGCGGTGGCATCGTCAGCGGTGGCATCTTCAGCGACAGCAGCACAAGTGGAAATGAGCGAAGCCTCTTTAATCTACGCAACTGCGTTCGCAGTTCTGCTTGTTGCATATCTGACAGCGGTCTCAAGCAAGGATTTAATTCGCCTTTTAATCTCTTTGGAGATGATGTTTGGTGCGGTTTTTCTCGCACTCATACCACTTTTCTCGCTTCCTGCGATGCAAAGCACGGCATTTTCCATCCTAATTTTGACAATTTTTGTGAGTAGTAGTGAACTCCTCATATTAATTGCAGCGATTACCATTTTTGACAGGCGGAAAAGGAGCATAGATGTGGAATTAGTGAGCGAAGGAGGTGACAAGGTGTGATTTTGCTTTACCTTCTGCTCGTTCCGTTTGTGGCGGTGTTCGTTGCACCGCTTTTACCTCGTCGCATCGCATCTTGGCTCTCTTCAATCGCATTCTTAGTTCCATTTTTCGGCATTCTTAATTTCATTTTCACAGGTTTTCCGCCTAAAGAGACACTAATCACGCTTTCAGAGCCGATTGGTGAGTTCTATTTGTTTTCAGATGGCATAACTTCAATCTTTGCACTCTCTATTTGTGCGGTATCTGCGATGGTTGCCCTTTATGCGATACCTTACATGGAGCATCGCTTCAAAGAGATGGGTGTTGATATTGAAAGTGAGTTCAGAAAATACATTTTCATATACAATTTATATGCTGTTTCTATGCTATGGCTCGTTCATTGCGGCAACTTAATCATGCTTTACATATTCTTGGAGGTTATGTTGATAACTGCTTTTCTCTTAATTTACATGTATGGGTATGGAAACAGGCAATGGGTCGGTCTCCTTTACTTAATTTGGTGTTGCATTGCGGGCGTTCTGACGCTTGTCGGCTTCCTTATAATTGCATTTGAGAACGGGACACTCGCTTTGAACGCTCTACGCACTGTCGGAATGGTCGCATGGGCTTTCATTTTCGCAGGAATGATTATTGAGCTTCCCGGCTTAGGACCGCACATTTGGCTTCCTTGGGCGCATGCGGAGGCGCCGACGCCTGTTAGTGCTTTGCTTTCTCCCCTTACTGTCGGACTCGCAGGTTATATTATGTTGAGGGTTGCGCTTATTGATGCTGTTTTCTTCAGAGTTTTCACCGTTCCGATATTCATTTACGCTGCGATTTCAAGCATTTATGCGGGATTTTCTGTATTTGTTCAGACGGATTTCAAGCGACTTCTTGCATATTCAACCGTCTCACAGATGGGTTACATTCTGATTGCGTTGTGTCTGCTCGGCAGTGCAAAAGAGGAGGCGGTGAAATTCGGTGCGATGGGCGTTGCGGTGCAATACATGTCGCATGCATTCGGCAAGTCAATCCTGTTCTGCAGTGCGGGCGGTTTGATTGCCCTCTTCGGTCTGCGAGACATTGAGAAGATGGGTGGTCTCCACGATTTCGTGCCTGAGATTTCAAACGCTGCCGTGATAGGATTCATGAACCTCGCAGGCATTTTGACCGTCGGAATGTTCGGCGAGTTCTTCATTTTGAGAGGTCTTGTGGAGGCTTTCGGCGCAAACCTCGCTTTCATTCTGCCTGTCGTTTTCATTTTCATCCTCTCAGGATGGTATGGTTTCTACACGCTTCGCAAAGTCTTCTATGGCAGACCTCGCTCTTCAATCGCATCTTCTTCTGCAGAAAGCAGTCACGCCAGTGCATATCTTTTTGTTCCGCTCTTCGTTCTCGGCGCCCTTTCCGTGCTTTTCTTCTTCCCGCCTTTCTCCTCCGCATGGGTCCCCGAGCTGTTCAAAGCGGTCTCTGTCGGCATGGGCGGTAGTAGTGTTGTGAGTGGCGGTCTTTCCGCTTCTGCTGTGGGAGGAGGTGGTCTCTTGCCTTGAACGAATGGATTTTTCCCGTTCTGTTCCTTGCACCTGTGTTGAGCAGCATTCCAATCGCCTTAGCTTACAGACACAGGGAGCTCGTGCGGAAGATGCCCCCGCTTTCAGTCGCAGGCATATTCGTCTCGCTCATTTGCAGCCTCTACATCCTTTTCCACCCTGAAATTTTCATGGATAAGTCCTTCTCTTACGAATGGATACCACAACTCGGCATAGACATGGTGCTTCGCATTGACTATTTAAGTGCGAGTATGGGCGTAATAACAGCATTAATCGCATTTATTATTGCAATTTATGGGCTTGATTACATGAAAGAGGATTACAGGCTGCCTTGGTATTGGTTCTTTTTCAATCTTTTCACTGCATCCATGCTTCTTGTCGTTTACAGCGACAACCTATTCCTGCTTTTCGTCGGCTGGGAGGGTCTCGGAATCGCCTCTTGGGGTCTTATTGGGCATTGGTATCGTGACGACGACGAAATCACATTTGTTGGCGTGCCTGAGAGGCGTTTGGGACCGCTGAAGCTCTGGTGGCCGCCGAGCTTTGGAGGGTGGCGAGCAATTTCAACAATCCGTTTCGGAGATGTGCCGATGTTCCTCGCAATCGCAGCGATTTGGATGCTTTCTGATGGGCATAACATCAATATTTCTGAGATTAATTGGGAATCTTTGTTTTTAAAGGCTGGAGCCGCAGGCACAATAATCATTTTCACGATGTTCCTTCTCGGTTTGTTCACGAAATCTGCGCAGTTACCATTCAGCGAGTGGCTCATGACCGCAATGACAGGTCCGACGACTGTGAGTGCATTGCTTCACAGTGCAACGATGGTCGCAGCAGGCGCTTTCGTTTTCATTAAGGTGAGCTGGTATATTCATCCGTGGCATTTGCATCATGTTGAAGGCTTGGAGTTCGTTTATGCTCTCGTCCTCTTCGTCGGTCTCGTGTCTGCGCTCTACGGCGCACTCGTCGCAACAGGAATGCTTGAGCGTAAGGTTTTGCTTGCTGCCTCAACGATGAGTTCGCTGGGTTTAATGTTCGGTAGCGCCGCAGCTTCTTACTGGATTCATGAAGAGGTAAGTGGAATGAACCTCGCTCTCCTCGCAGCGTTCTGGTATATGGCGGTTCACGCTTTTGCGAAGGCGACGCTATTCCTCGTCAGCGGTCATCTGATTCATGCGACGCACTCGCGCTTCTCTGAGGGCGACCTTGAGTTCGGAAAGAAAATGCTTCCCGCATTCCTTGCGACCGTGCTTGCAACCGCTCTCTTGGTGGGATTCCTGCCGCCTGCTTATTGGGTGAAGTCCGCAATGGATGAGGTCATGGAGCATCTCCTCATACACGAAAAAATGAGCATTCCATTCGTCCTTCTCGTCGCAGCGTCAATATGCTACGCAGCGATACTCGCAAGATTCCTCAGTTTGAACTTTTTGAAGGGAGAGAAGCCGCATCACGAGCATGTAGAAGGCGCAACACTCATGAAAGCGGGATATTTGATGATGGTTTCTGTGCTTTTCATCCTCATTTTCATCATTCTAACGCAACTTCCCGAATTTGTTTCCGCAGGATTCATGCCTGCATCATTTGCGGTCGGTTCTGCGGTATTTATTGCGTATATTGGCGCAATAGTGAGGCCGAGAATATCAGCATTTTCAAAAATCGGAACTTTCTTCAACGACAGGATGCTTCTGCCCGCACTTAACGACCTCATAGCGCCTGCAATCGGGTTTGCGGTTGCGAAAGCCGTGAATTACGGAAACAAGGGCATAGATGCGTTCTGCAACACGAAGGTCATGCCTGCTCTCTTCGAAATCATCTCAAAGGGAATAAGAGCAATCCAAACAGGATATTTGAAAGACTACACGAAAATTGTTCTCGGATTCGTGATGTTTTTCCTTGTTTTAAGTGCAATATGGGGTGTGATGCCATGAACGGTGGAATGCTAAATGCAGGAATGGGCATAGAGGAGATTTCAGCCTTCCTAATTGCTTTAATTATTCTTGTTCTTGGCTCCGTTTTCTCGTATAAATATCATAGATTGGGGCTTATTACCGCAGTTATTGCGGTTTTCATAGGATTCCTCGCATCTTCATTCATCTCAAATTGCTTCGTCTATGCGGTGTTCATTCTCGCAATCGCCCTTCTGAACCTCTTTTCGCTTGAAGCGTTGCCAAATGAGATAAAGGGCGTGGACTTCGGTCTCGTCGGTTTAATCGCACTCGCAACATTTATCGTGTTCAGCACTGCGAATCTCGCAACCGTTCTCACCGCTCTCGTCATCATTTCAGTGCCTACTTATATACTTGTGATGCTCAGGGAGGGTGCTGTAGATGTGGAAATAGGCGTAAAATACATAGTTTTCATGGTTTTCGCCACTGTTTTATTCTTAACGGGTGCAATTATCCTCGCTTCAGGTGCGGAAGGTGTGATTTTTCTTGTCGGATATGTGATGCTTGTGCTTGGATTATGTTTAGAGGTTGGCGTCGCACCGTTTCACGAGTGGGTTCCGGATGTTTTCACTGTTGCTGACCCTGTTCCAGTTTCAGTAATCGCATCAATAGCGAAGATTGTGCCTTTTGTCGTTGCTTTGAGGATTATTGCGTCATTTGGTGAAATTCCGATGACAGCAGTCGCACTCACAGCGGTTCTCGCAGCCTTCTCAATGTTCGTGGGTAATATCGGTGCGTTGACTGCGAGGGAGCATGCGAGGGTGCTCGCATATTCAACGGTTGCGAACATGGGATATGTGCTTGCATGCATCGCAGCGGTCTCGCATCCGCTTTCTGCAGAACATGCGGAATTTGTCTATGCTGCGCTCATCGGCGGTCTGCTCCTGCTCTTTGGTAATGCAGTGGGAAAAATCGGCTTCTTCAACGCAATAAAGGGCGAAGGTGCTTTCGCTCCCCTCCTTTACATACTCGCTTTCTCATTCATCGGCGTCCCTCCCCTTTTGGGCTTTTGGGGAAAACTTTTCATACTGCTTTCACTCGTAGAAACCAAATTCTATTGGCTTGCGGGCATTCTTGTGCTTAATTCCGCTATATCTATTCCGTATTATGTGCGAATTGCTCGTGAATTGGGCGTTGATTGGCGGTCAAATATCGCAAATTTCATCGTAATCGCCGTTGTAATAATTGCTTTAATAACTGTAATCCCGCCTGAATGGTTCGTTCGGGGCGTAAAGACGCTGCCTCTGACGCTTGGAATATGAAGTCGTGGGGCGTAAAGAAGAAAAGGAGCGGAAATGGAATGAATGAAATAAGTGGGAGTGAAATGAGAAAGAGCAGGAGGGAGATGCGGTAATGCTGGGGGAGGCTTTAGTGATAGCATTATTGATACTAATTTGTCTGATTGTTGACGGAGTAATGCTTATCCTCATAAAGATATTGCCGAGATACAAGCCAACAGATGTGAAGATGGCGAGATGGGAGGCGGGAAATGTCCCCATGCCCGACCAAAAGTATGTATTGCCGATGCAATATTTCGGATTTATGTTTTTATTCATGGCAGTAGAGCCTGTTGCAGTTCTTTATTTGCTTTTTACTGCGTGTGAAATGCTGGACTTTGTAATTTTCCTGCTGCTTTCGCTTGCGATTGTGTTGCCTGCTGTTTTCGTGGGATACAAACTTGCGGTTGAGATTGCGGAGGCGGAGCGGGTCAGAGTGAGGGAGCGAGTGCGTGGCGTGAGGAAAGAATAAAAGAGGAGCGGTGAAAGTGGGAGAGAGAGTGAAAAGAGAGAGGAAGAGGTGTTTAAAATGTCGGATGAGAGCGTTGAATTTTTGAATTCGGGCGTGCTTGCACCGATAAAGAGGTGGGGGACTCGCTGGAGTTTGTGGCCTGCGCACTTTGTGACTGCGTGTTGCGGTGTTGAGTTGGCTCACGCTTTCGCCTGCGGATATGACGGTGAGCGCTGGGGCGTTCTCAACTACGGCATCTCAAGACAAACGAACTTCATAATCGTAGAGGGTGCAATCACACGGAAAATGGCTCGTGCTTTGCGCTTCGTTTGGGGTCAGATGCCCGAGCCGAAGTTTGTGATTGTGCTTGGTGCATGCGGTCAGAAAGGCGGACTCTTCTGGAACGGCTACAATATTGTGCGACCTTCGGATGTTGTTCCTGTGGATTTTTTCGTGCCAGGGTGTCCGCCGACGCCTGAAGGCTTGCTTAGAGGCTGCAGAGCGGTTCAAGACAAAATAGAGGGCATTGACCGCACAACAATTCAGTTTAAGGATGCTGAACTTCCGCCGAAAGAGGCGATTGAAGAGCGTCTTGTCCCGACGACGCCGAAAATTTTTGCGCTTACGCCTGCAATTCGCATAGACATGCGAGATGAAAATGCGGAAAAGGCATGGTCTTTCGGCAGGGAATTGGTCGCTGAGCTGAGCGGTGAGAATGCAAAGGCGACAATCATTGGAATGAACAGGATTGCGTTGAAAACCACACGAGAAAAAATGAAAGATGTAGCTCTGAAATTAAAGGAGAAGGGATTTGACCATGTGAAGAGTGTGAATGTCGTTGATGTTCCGCATGAGAACAAGTTTATTGTTGAATATGTGGTCTCAAGTTATTCGTATGAGGAATTGAAGCCCGTTCTTTTGAGCGTTTTTTGCGAGATTCCTCGTGAAGATGCGAGGGTTGCGAGCTTGAGAGATGTTTGGGAGAGTGCGGATTATCAGGAAAGGGAGATGCACGAGTTCTTCGGTGTGTGGTTTGATGGAAACCCTTGGATGGGCAAGAAGTTCTTTCTTGCGCCTGACTCGCCAGAATACCCGTTGAGGAAGGATTTCAAGTTGAGAGAGGCGAGATATGTGCTTGAGAAGGGCGAAGAAGATGTGAGGAACGAGCCTCCTTCGGACTTGGAGTTGCCCGTTCCTTTTGATTTGAAGGAGGCACACGAGAATGATGAATATGTGGTATTCGTAGGGCCACACCATCCGGGAAGCGGGCATCTCCGCACAATATTGAGGGTGAAAGGCGACATCATCACGGATGCGATTCCTGACCCTGGGTATGTGCATCGTGGCATGGAGAAAACCGCAGAGAACCTGCTTTACATTCAAAGCATGCCGCTATTTGAGCGTTGCTCAATCGTTGACAGTGCGAACCTCACACTCGGATATGTGCGTGCAATTGAGCATGCGCTTAAAATTGAAGTGCCTGAGCGTGCAAAATACATCAGAATGATTCTTGCAGAGCTGAGCAGAATAGGCACTTTCCTTTACGATGCTGCGATTGGTCCGATGTTTCTCGGTCATACAACAGGATTTATGTATTGCTTTGCACTGCGAGAGGTGCTTGTCGACCTCCTTACGAAGATAACAGGTGCGAGAATCACTACTTCTTTTATTGTTCCTGGCGGGATAAGACGGGATGTTCCTCAAGAAGTGCTTCAAGCGGTGAAGAAATTCACATCTGCAGTGAAGAAGAGATGGGAACGCTACATGGACATTTTCGTGCGAAACCCTGTGACGATTGCGAGATTGAAGGGCGTTGGCGTGCTTTCAAAGGAAGATGCGATTCGTTTGGGATGCGTAGGACCCTTCTTGAGGGCTTCAGGCGTTGAGTATGATGTGAGGAAGATAGAGCCTTACGAGGCTTACGACGATGTTGAGTTTGAGATTCCTGTGAGCGACGAAGGCGACGCACTTGCGAGGTTTCTCGTGCGTGTTGAGGAGATGAAGCAGAGTTTCCGCATCATTCAGCAGGCTGTCGACGCCCTCCAGCATATTAAAGGTGAGATTTTGAGCGAGGATGTTCTCGGTGAGTGCAAGGACATGTTTTCTTCAGACATACGAGGATATTTCTACCGAGCATTCGGGAATATTGTGCTGCCTCGTGGAGAGTTCTCAGCAATTACAGAGGCTGCTCGTGGCTCGCTACTATTCTCAATCATTAGCGATGGCGAGTCAAATGTGCCTTACAGAGTGAAAGCGGCGACGCCTTGCCTCGCTAACTTGCGTGCTTTCATGGAGGCGGTGAAGGGCGAAAGACTCGCCGATTTCTGGGCTATTTACATTAGCTTTGGATACTTCCCACCTGAAGCGGATAGATGATGCTTTTTGCTTTCCCCTTTTCCCCCTCGCCTTACATCTTACATCGCAAGCCTAAAAAGAAGCAAGAGGGGCTGAGGGGGAGCAGCGAGCAGGTGGAATGAAAAGATGAAAAAGCATTCTAATTCACATGCGTAATTATTCACTTTTTCCAAGCAGTGCGTTAGCAAGCGTGAACGTCAAATCCTCCACTTCTATTTTCCGTCCAAGCGCGGAGGCTGCACAGTCAAGATGAATCCAACATTTGGGACATGCCACAACCAATTTTGACGCCCCCGTCCGCTCTGCTTCGTCCAGTCTTTGAGCCTGAATTGCTCTCGCCACCGCCCCGCATGTGAGCATCGCTCCGACACCGCAGCACAACCCCCGCTCTCTATTATGAGGCATCTCTCTCAATTCCGCAACATTTCGCAAGAGCTCACGGGGCGCTTCAAAAATGCGTAGATGCCTCAGCCTGCAAGGGTCGTGGTAAGTAACGATTCCTTCGGTGGTAGCGGGGCGAATTTTTTCAAAAATGCCACGCTCAATCAAGAACTCCGAAATATGCATGAATTTCAGGTCGAGTTCAACGCCCTCTTCCGCAAGGAAGCGTCTGTAATCTACCTCAAATGTCCGCAGGCACTCCGCACATGTGAAAACGACGACCTTCGCCCCACTTTTCTTTATCGCTTCTATGTTCGCATGCATGAGTTCTTTGAAGCGATGCTCGTTTCCCGCCCAGAGCAGGTCGTGACCGCAGCACCTCTCTTCTTTGCTCACCGCAGGAACGACGCCGACTGCGTTCAGAAGCCTCACTGCTGACCTCGCAATTTCCTCCAAATGCAAATTCTCCCGCTCTGCGTAAATCCTGCTTAAATAAGAGAGGCAGCCCGCAAAGTAGTAGACTTCGCCCTTCTCCGCAACTTTCAGCGAGTCCCCTCCTCCTCGCAACAACCAGTTCAACCTGCCGCCGACGAATGCTGCTTTTTTCTTCTTCTCTTCTCCCCCTTCCGCTCCCGCAACATTCTCAACAGCAATAATATGTCCTCCCTCGTAGCGAGGGAAGTTGCCCCGCATGAATGCGAATTTTCTGAGACCCTGCATGAAGCCGAGGAAGTCAACGCCGTAAGGACACAAGGCGTTGCAGATGCCGCAGGAGAGGCAGAGCCAAATGTCTTCGCTATTCATGAGCTTTGAAGCGCTCTCCATTAACGCCATTCCTGCAACCCTGCGAGGCGAGAAAGCGGGTTCAAGCGCAGTGACGGGACACGCTGCAGTGCATTCACCGCACTCTGCACACTTGTTCATGCCCTTCAGGAGCGCAAGACGCTCTAAATCACGCTCAATCTCAACGCCCGCCTTCGCACCCGCTTCAACAGCAGCCTCCTCAGCAGGCTCTGCAACGAGCAAGCAACTCCTGCAACGCAGGCATCTCCCCGCTTCTGCGAGAGCATCCTCCTCTGAAAAGTCTTTGTAGATTTCCGCAAAGCTCCGAACACGCTCCTCCGCACTGAGCGAGGGCATCTCACGACGCCTCTCTCGCTTTATCAAGCCGAGAGCCTCCTCCTCCATCAGCTCCTCACGAATGAACTCTTCCTCTTCTTTTGTGCCGCCGGCAGCCGCTTCTCTCTCTGCGGAGCCACGCTCCTCTGCATCCTCAGCAGCACCGCCACCACTGAGGAAATCGTGTATGGCTTCCGCAACTCTGTTACCGTCAGCAATCGCATCAACAGCGAAAGCAGCTCCCCTGACGCAGTCACCGCCTGCAAATATGTTTTTAACGCCTGTGTATCCTCTATTGTCTGTTTTTATCAGACCTCTTTCAATTTTGACGCCACTACCTTCCAGAAAATCGTAATCCACCTCTTGACCAATTGCAATTATCACGGAATCTGCCTCAAAAAAGAACTCTGAACCCTCAACTGGAATGGGTTTTCTGCGTCCTGTCTCGTCAGGAGCTCCTAATTTCATCCTAATTAACTCAACTTTTTCAACTTTTCCTTCACCTATTATCCGCTTCGGATTCACAAGAAACATGAATTTGACGCCTTCCTCCTCAGCCTCACGAACCTCTTCATCTCTCGCAGGCATCTCTTCTCTGCTTCTCCTGTATGCAATCGTGACTTCCGACCCCAAGCGGAGAGCGCTTCGTGAAACATCCATCGCAACATTTCCTCCGCCAACGACAAGCACCTTCTTACCAAGAACTCGCTTCAATTCCTCTATCTCTGCATTATCTCCGAGATTCAAACGCCTCAAAAATTCCAAACCGTGTAATACGCCATCCAAGTCCTCACCTTCTATGCCCATCCGCCTGCTCTTCTGCGCCCCTACTGCAACAAAAACTGCATCATACTCATCACAAATATCTCTAAATTTTTCTCTATCAACATTAACTCCATACTCTATTTCTATTTTTCCATCAACTTCGTCGCATAAATCCTCTATTTCCCTCTTTAAAACATCCTTCGGAAGTCTGTAAGGCGGAATTCCCGCATACAACATGCCACCCGCAACATGCGAACGCTCAAATATTTTCACGGAGTAGCCTTTCTTTGCGAGCCTGTAAGCGGCAGTGAGACCTGCAGGTCCAGCACCGATGACCGCAATTGAGCGCTGCGAGTCTGCTATTTCCGTCCTCGC
>Ga0190312_1000295_pt1 | contig 17303 bp, 16 predicted proteins | sample 487007910_MG_FD_165046 | JGI IMG/M metagenome (GOLD analysis project Ga0190312, IMG submission 165046) | Hydrothermal vent sediment bacterial communities from Southern Trench, Guaymas Basin, Mexico - 4870-07-9-10_MG | ecosystem: Environmental > Aquatic > Marine > Hydrothermal vents > Sediment ... | reverse complement strand
CTTAATAGAGGGAATAAGATCATATAAAGCTATAATGACTTAATCTACACTACATACATCTAAAACTCTATAACTTTTTGTAAAATGAAAAAGCTTTCTGTAACTTCAGCTACTTCTATATAGGCTGTTTCGGATTTAACGATATATTTAAATGTTTTTAAATGCCTTTAATTACTTGATGAGCGAGGTTTTTGATGACCCGCTGTGCGGTGAGGTTTACGCCCTCAGATGGGAGCCCCGTGGCGTTGGGCTCGACCGAGCCCCATGAAGTGTGGGTGAAGCAGGTGAGCCCGCACCAAGGGCTAACCCCCTCACGGAACTAAAAGTATTGAAAAATAACTAGAAGCACCGTAAGGGGAGAAACGCTGCATCAAAGTGTCAGGAATATACCCAACTAATGGATGGCTGCCTATAACAGTATCTCTAGAGGGCAGTAAGATCACTATAGGCACTGTTGGTGGAAACTCTGCAGTCTTTACAGGAACTGTCTCAGGCAACAGTATGAGTGGTGAATGGAGGTTTACAAACGGCTTTGATCAGGGGTCATGGCAGGGGACAAAGGTAAGTGGAGACAATAGCCTCCCATGTGCTCCAGAAACTCCTTCAACCTCAACAACTACAACAACACAGCATTCTGGCGGTGGTGCAGTGTGTTCATTCCCTCCTCCACCTGGTTATTCAGACGCTTTCAACAGTATGTATGATACAGCAGCAACAGTGTTTGGCTCTGAAAACCTAGTATGCTACTATAGTGGTATGGTAGGTGGAGTCCAGTATGCTGCAACTTTCATGTTGTCAAACTATGATAATAGCCAAGCCCAACAATATGCTGGAGAAATTGTCGAACAACTAAATGCTAATGGATGGAGTAATGCTACAATAACCTATGTCAACGACAGTGGTTTCCAAGTAGGCGGGGTCTATATAAATGGGCAGACACCTCTAATGGGTGCATTATCAGTAATTATCAGTGGGGAGGAAGTAGACTTAACTATTCAAATACAGCCTATGACGCCAGGATAACCTCTCTAGAACAACATAACACTACCAACCCGATACGCTTTTTTATTATACACTACAACTAGAGACAAAGAGCTCCACACCTAGTCAACACATGCTTTACTATGGAGCTTAAAATAATAGAAGAGAATACTGAAACACTTAAGAAATAACTACATATCCAAAACAAATATATAAAGCCGGGGGCGGGATTCGAACCCGCGGTAAAACGGGTTTCTATGACAAGCGGTTTATCCCTAGCCCACTGCAGCCCGCCGCCTTAGACCACTCGGCCACCCCGGCTTCTCTATTGTTTTTCTTGTCTATTTTAGGGTTTTTAATTGTTTGTTTGATCAGCATTCGTTCCCCCAATCATCTGAAACAAGTCTTTAAAGACCATTTTCATCATCTACTTATACTATTTCTATACTGTGTCTTATATTGTGTTGGGTAGGTTTATTATTCTCTATTCTTGATTGTTTATTTTAGTATGTGTTTTTGTTTGGTGGTGTATCTTGAGCTATAGTTTAGGTGATCTAGCTGTTGTTTTAGGTAAGCTTATTGGTTATGGTGTCGAGTTTGTTGTTATCGGCGATACTGTTGTACAACTTGCTCTACGTAAGAAGGAGTTGTCTAGTGATGTAGACTTGTTCGCCATTAACCCTAGTGTTGTTGTTGATGAAGGTTTTTATGTAGAGCTTGCTGAGAAGGAGGGATGGCTATACTCTACAACAGAAGCTGGTACTCCAAAGATAGTTGCTCGTGTTGGTGATAAGGAGATAGCTTTAGAGTTTTATGAAAACATATTCGATATCTATATACCAGGTGAGATTATTGGTAGAGCTGGCAGTATTAGTGTTAAAGATGTTAAGATAAAGCTGATCAAGCCTGAAGAATACATTGTTTTAAAAGCTAGACAAGGAGTTGATCTAGACAAGCTTAAGAGATATATTAAAGAGCTTAAGAGTATTGATAAGAAACTTATTATAAAAACAATAGAGCTTATGCCAGAGGATGAACAAAAGACTATAGCTAATAGACTCAGACAAATAGGTTTAACTCTCTAAAACCTTTAGTAAATCAATTGTTTTTAAACCAGCCTGCTCTCTAGGTATTTTAAGAGTGACTCTATAAGCCCTACCATGGAATCTTACAATATACTCTCCACCAGCCTCTTCAACATATACAATACGTTCACTACCACCAATAGAGACTCTAATAGAACCCCTAAACCTTAAACCAGCTAGTGGGAGAAGACGGGATAACTGTGGAAACTTCTTAAACAACTCAATCCTCTCTAAAACAGACTTCTTAAACTCATTAAAACCAATAACTGCTGAAGCAATAACGGCTAGCTCATCACCACTAACACTCCCAACCCTCTCTCTAGAAACCCCCTCTTCAACAACCATGGCTCTAGCTTCTCTAGAAACTCTATGAAACCTCCATAAAACAGCTATTCTAGGTATAAGACTTATAGCTAGAGCTAGTAAAGCAAGTACACTAAAAACAACTAATACACCAGTTAATGAAACAGTTAAGCCATTAAACAACAAATCTATAAAACCACTCTCCATAAACCACTAGCACCCCCTACTAGCCGAGTACTGAAAGAAATACACCGGCAACAACAGCAGTACCAATAACCCCTGCAACATTGGGGCCCATAGCATGCATTAGTATATAGTTAGATGGGTCCTCTTCACCAGCAATCCTCTGTACAACACGAGCACTCATAGGAACAGCACTAACACCAGCAGCACCAATCATAGGGTTAACCTTCTCTCTAAAAAACAAGTTCATAAACTTAGCAAGAAGTATACCGCCAGCTGTTGATGCTGCAAAAGCTAGAGCACCTAAAGCTATGATCTTGAGAGTCTCTGGTCTAAGAAACATGTCTGCATTCATAGTACTTCCAACACCTAGTCCAAGAAATATAGTGACAATATTCATAAGCTCCTCACTAGCAGCTTTAGACAATCTCTCAACAACACCTGATTCACGGAATAAGTTTCCAACCATGATCATGCCTATAAGTGGTATAGCTGATGGTACAAGGAATCCTACAAGAACTATTGTTACTATTGGAAACAATATTTTCTCAAACTTACTAACTGGTCTAAGCTGTTTCATCTTAATCAAACGCTCCTCTCTACTAGTAAGAGCCTTTATAATAGGAGGCTGTATTAGTGGAACAAGAGCCATGTAGGAATATGCTGCAACAGCATTAGCTGCAAGCAAGTGGGGTGCAAGCTTTACTGTAAGATAGATAGTTGTAGGGCCGTCAGCACCGCCTATAATACCTATAGAAGTTGCTTCATGTAGGTTAAAGCCTAGTGTTAAAGCTATGATTAAAGCAGTGAATACGCCTAGTTGAGCAGCTGCTCCAAGTAGTAGTGATCTAGGGTTAGCTATTAATGGTCCAAAATCAGTCATAGCACCTAGTCCAAGGAATATTAGTAGTGGCACAATCTCTGTGTCTATAAGGTATTTCTTAACAAGATATAGTAGTCCATAAGGTGGTTCAGTAAGTGTCTGCAACGGGAGATTTACAAGAACTGCTGTAACACCTATAGGCAACAGTATTAATGGCTCATACTCCTTCCTTATAGCTAGATAAACAAGTAGCAACCCGATAAGTATCATTACAATATTACCCCATGTCACATGGAAGAAACCAGTATTCTCACGTAAGAAGTCTATAATTGTTGAGAGATCCATAGCCTACACCAACCCCGCATCTACCTTATAGATAGTAGAGGCTGATCAGCTTCAACACGGTCTCCCTCTTTAACAAATATCTTCTCAACAACGCCGTCTCTAGGAGAGAGTATGTCAGTAGCCATCTTCATAGACTCTAAAACAACTAGTTTACCGCCCTTCTCAACACGATCACCTTCTCTAACAACCACTTTAAGAACCTTCCCAGCCATAGGAGCTTTAACAACTTCACCAGAAACACTCTCTATACTAGAACCACTAGATACCCTGCTAACACTAGTCTCTACAGCTACTGTAGATGATGTTACCGCTACTGGCTGTAGTTCAGCAACAGCCTCTAGATCAACTCCTTCAACACCAACCTTGTACTCAACACCATCAACTATGATACTAACAACCTTCCTATACATAGGAGGCTTCTCTAAAACCTCAGTCTTACCCATACTACGTAGTTTGAAGAACTCTTTAGCAGGTTCTGGGAACAAACAGTAGATCAATACATCCTCTTCTCTAGTATAATAGCCGTGTTCTACAACAAACTCTCTACACTTATCAAGCATGGGTTCAAGAAGATCTGCTGGTCTAACAGTAACCTCCTCCATATCGCCGAGTATAAGCTTCTTAATATCACTACGGATAGGGGCTGGAGGTCTACCATACAAGCCTCTAACATAGTCACGTGTCTCTTTAGCAATCATCTTATACCGTCCAAACAATACATTTAAAACAGCTTGTGTACCAACAATCTGTGATAAGGGAGTGACTAGTGGAGGCCATCCAAGATCCTCTCTTACACATGGAACCTCCTTTAAAACCTCGTCTAGTTTATTAAGAGCATTTTGTTCACGCAACTGTGCTATAAGATTAGAGAACATTCCTCCAGGTATCTGGTGTATTATAACGTCAGGGTTTGGTAGAAGTATCCTTGGGTTTAGTAAGTGAGAGTATTTCTCGTCAAGAACTCTTTTAAGGTAACTAGAGATCTTGTTTACAACATCCATGTCTATAGACGGTCTCTTATCTTCTGGTAGTGCATAATAGACTGTCTGTATACCTGGCTGTGCTGTACCAAATGCTAGTGGGCTAATAGCCGTATCAATATAGTCTACACCAGCTTCTACAGCTTTAACATAAGTTGCTACAGCCATACCTCCTGTTGAGTGTGTATGGACATTCACTGGAACACCATACTCCTCCTTAATCCTCTTTACAAGATTATAGGCTGTACCTGGATCAAGTATTCCAGCCATATCCTTAATCGTTATAACATCAACTTCTAAAGCAAGAAGCTCTTCTACAACCCCTAGATAATAATCGATCGTATGGACAGGGCTTATAGTATAACAAATAGCTCCCTGTACAACTGCTCCAACCTCCTTAGCCTTCCTGATACTAACCCTCATATTCCTTACATCATTAAGTGCGTCAAACACACGGAATATGTCAACTCCATTCCTATAGGCTAGTTCAACAAACTTCTTAACAACATCATCTGGGTAGTGGCGATAACCAACAAGATTCTGTCCACGTAGAAGCATCTGTAGCTTAGTCTTATGTACACGTTCACGTATAGCTCTAAGCCTCTCCCAAGGATCCTCATGGAGGAAGCGTATAGCTGCATCATAGGTAGCACCACCCCATACCTCTAGGCTATAGAACCCTGCTTCATCAATAGCTTCTGCTATAGGTATCATGTCTCTTGTACGAAACCTTGTTGCTAATAGAGACTGGTGTGCATCACGCATTGTAGTATCAATAATTTTTACCAAAACCAGCACCCTATATCTATCCATAGTTTAACTAGAGAGCTTGTTCCCCAGCATCTAACTACTATGTACAATATAGTTTATTGAATTTTATAAATTACTTCTAAACCACCCCGTCATAGCTTTTACATTAACTCTTTTATACTATAATAGGACTTCATGTCTTAATAGGTGTCTCTATGGAAACAAGTGATCTAGAGTTTTTGAAGGAAGAACTTGTAGAAGCTATGAAGATACTTGTTTATAGGGGTCTTACAAATCCACGGGGTGGTAATGGTAGTTTCAGATATGGAGACTCTGTATGGATAACACCTAGTGGTTTACCAAAACATTCTCTGAAAACACTTGATCTAGTAGCATATGATCTATCTAGAAGAGTATTTATTGGCGAGCATAAACCATCTATAGAGTATCGTGTTCATTTGAAGATATATGAGAAACTTAGTATGGCCAAAGCAGTACTTCATGCACACCCTCCACTCTCTATAGCTCTAATAGATACTATTGGTACTAACTGGTTAGAAGACACACTTGTTGAAACAGAGTATAGTATTGGGAGAGTAGAGGTTGTAGAACCGTATCCACCTGGTTCAAAAGAACTAGCTAATAACGTCTATGAGAAAGTATCTAGTGATATACATTTAGTAGTCGTCCCAAAACACGGGGTTTTTGCATGGGGTAAGAGTGTTAGTGAAGCACTTGATACTATAATAGCTTTTGAAGATATAGCTAAATACTATATTGTAAAGAAGTTCTTACTTACGGGGCAGAAAATAGCTTGGTGGTTGAAGGGAATGTTTATATAAGTTGATAGCCGGGTTGTTTTATTGGTTAGTGATGTCTGAGTGTTTGCCTCAAAACCCCATGGGGTGATGGGAGCAGTGCTCCAAGCCCCATAGAGCATAGCCTAGATGGGAGACTGGTTCCGTTAGTCTCAACCGCCACCCATGACCCCCTAGGGATAAATAAGTCCCATGTGGGCGAGGTGGAACTCCCTAGGCACGACCATGAACTTATATAAAATGATTGGCATGAACACCTAGGGAGAAACGGGAAGGAACATAGTGTTAGAGTATTAAAGACGCCGCTCTATAATCATGTAGAGAGCGTAAAGCTTATTTTCTTAAAGTATATTCAGTATTTGAATATAGGTGTTCTAGGTTGAAGATACTGCTTACAGCACCAGCTACAGAGATGAGTGAGTATAATGGAAACCCAGCTATTGCTTTTGGAGCAGGTTTTTCCAAACCATGGTTTATACCAAGACTATACCTTATAAGAAGCTTCTATAAACCAGTTCCACGTGATACTGGTTATTGTGTAAAGTATGCTCCACTAGGTCTCCGTAGAATAGAGGCTTCACTAATTGATTCTGGACTAGTTAGTAAAGATGATGTATGTATTGTACATCCAGATTATTTAGAAGATGTTATAGGTAGTGATACAAGAGTTGTTGGTATATCAACCAAGGATCCTCTAGGACTAGGCTATGTATCTACAACATACTCTCTAATGCTCGGCCTAGGAAACCCTATCACTAACTATGAATTCAACAACCTTATGAAGAAGCTTAAGAAGCTTAAGAAGAAGTACAAGTTCCATGTAGTACTTGGAGGAGCTGGTGCATGGCAAGTCTATAGATTTGGTTTACAAGAACACTATGGTATAGACGTTATAGTTGATGGTGAGGGTGAGGAGGTTGCTCCACAAGTATTCTCTAAACTACTAACTGGAGAAACTCTAGGAGGTGTTGTTAAAGGTACAACACCAGATCCGTCAATGATCCCCTGTATAAAGGGTGCTACTATATATGGTGCTGTAGAGATTACACGTGGTTGTGGACGTGGATGCAAGTTCTGTACACCGACAATGGCTAAGTTGAGGACTTTTCCACTAGACAAGGTGTTGAGGGATATAGAGGTTAATCTAGATAATGGGCAGGAGAGGATAATGCTTGTTACAGAAGACTTGTTCCTCTATGGAGCAAGGATTCCATGGGAGCCTAACGTAGACGCTGTTAAAAAGCTTTTTGAGAAAGTACTAGCTCTTAAGAGTAGGGGGTTAGAGTACCTACAAGTGACACACCTCAATCTAGCAGTAGCTTATTATAGAAGAGAATTGACTAAATGGGTTGCTGAAAGACTTCTCCAACACACATGGTATAAACTTCATGGAAAACCAGTAGCTACTGTAGAAGTTGGTATAGAGACGGGTTCTCCAAGACTTATAGAGAAGCATATGGTTGGTAAACCTAAGCCCTATAAGCCAGCTGATTGGCCAGATATAGTCGTTAAATCATTATCCTTTATGGAGGAGTATGACTGGGTTTCACTGGGAACTATTATAGTTGGTTTACCAGGTGAAGAAGTTGATGACGCTATTGCTACACTAGAGCTTATAGATAGTATTGAGGCACACGGGCTTAGGACATTCCTTGTACCATTATTGTTTATACCACTAGAACACTCTATTCTAAAGAATAAGCCTACAAAAACATTTGATGAACTATCTAATGTACAGTTAGAAGTGTTTACTAGATGCTGGATACACAATCTACGTGTATGGGGTAGAGGCTTCTTTAAAAACTATAGTATGCTTGGTAAAGCATTATTCAAGTTAATTGCACCACTCTACATGCACACCATTGCTAGAAAGTATAATTGGAGGAAACATGTAGTACAGGAGATATACCGTGAAATACAAAAACTTATTTAACAAAAGGTTTCTCCTAGGAGGAGGATGCTAGTACTATGACTGATCACGATATTGTTGATAAGATTACTGCTAATATAGAGAAGTCTCTTTTAAGAGGCTTTATTAGGCTATCTATACTACTGGTTTTAGAAAAGACTAATGAGTATGGATATAGGATATACAAGGTTGTTAAAGAGAGAGTTTATGGAAGACTTAGTTTAAGTACATTCTATACTATATTGAAAGAACTTGAAGAACACAATGTTATCAAGAAGGTAGGCGATGTATATACAATAACTGATAAGGGAGCTAAGGTACTAGAACATATTAAGAGTAAGTATAGAGATATAGCATTATCTATTGAAAAGCTTTTAGCGTAGAATAGGCACTACGTTCTCCTATACTTGATCGTTAATAGCGTTAGTATTGTAGCTAATACTATAGCTAATGCTAGTAGTGTTGTTATAAACATTTTGTTAAACCAAGGCTTCTCCTCTACTAATGTAGGTAGTGTATGTTTTAGAATAGTTGTGTTTCTATGTTCTGTATAGCCCTCTCCAGTTGTCCAAGTCCCTGAAATACTACTGGTATAGCTGGTTGTTGTATGTGTTGTAGTGTAGAATGTTTCTGTACTAGCTACACTAGTTATTGTAGTCTTCATAGTACTTGATATACTTGTCTCTATGGGTGATGTAGCTAGTGTATTTGTATAGCTAGTCGTGGGTTTCTCTAGTAGATTAAATGCTAAAGTTATTTTTGAACTTCTAACAACTATTTTAACATACCATAGGATATGCTCTATATCTCCACAACTATATACTCCATCAACTACTATAGTTGAACCAAGTTCATCATCAACTACTAGTCTATCGCCAACATATTCATAGCCTATATCTGGTGGCCTCATATACAAGTATTTATTAAAACCTCCAGGAGATATTCTAAGCAGTAGTGATAATAGCTTATTAGAAACTATATCTATAGATAAACCATCTACACTTATAACTATATAATAGTCGTTATAAACTAGTTTAAAGCCATTATCTATAGATACTATGTCTCTAGGACTACCCCCGTATAGGTATAATAACCCATATTCACTGTAATCCCGCCACTCACTACTTTCAAAAACCCTTAATGGAGAATACACTGCTTCTCTATAATAATCTACTACAATTCTAAGAGAAACTGTATTGAGGTCAAAAACTATACCCAATTGATCGCTTATGTAGGCATAGTACTCTTCATTACTAAACGATAGTACTGTGTATCCATGGAAGCCGTTGATCCATAGCTCTGTTATTCTAGCTATAAGGTAGGAGTCTATAGTCCAGTATAGGTTAGAGTTTATCCATGTATTATAGAATGGCCCATACTGCCATTCAGCTAGTAGTAGACAAGTCCATGAATAATCTAGTAGCTCTCTACAACAACTATAGCTATTCTCTTCTAAAACATCTTCAAGCTCTATAATAGCACTCCTCGTCTCATTAAATAATCCTAGAAGCCAATCTGCTGTTGAACTAGTGTACCATTTATACCAGTCTAGTCCAAAGCGCTGTTCATACTCTCTATAAGCTCCAGTCACGTTATAGTTTGCAGGTGTAAGCATGTCATGGTATAGGTCTATGTATTCTGATAAAGTTATAAACTTGATCCAAGGCTCTTTAACAAGTTCTCTAATAACATCTGGGTTAAGGCCGAATTCAGCATCATCACCATAAACAACTATTGGTGGTATAGGCTTATCCATTGTATGGTTTAGTATGTCCAGTAAGAAGTTCCTTATATCATCTATAGAGGCTGTGTCTCTAAAATGGTATCTCATAAACTCTGATATATGGAATACTATGATCTCATTGCCTTCACTATCACATGCTATATGTGGGTAGTAGACTTCATAAGAGTCTAGGTTGGGGTTTCCTCTCCAAAAAACATTATCATCAATTAATGTGTACTCAAAACCGAGTTCTTTAACAAGTTTTATAAGATCAGGGGTCCACTGCCGATCCTCTTGCCATATCCCACGTGGTGTTGTATTAAATAGTTCTCTAATCAACCTATTCTCATACTCAACATGCTTTACTACATCAGTCCATGGTAGGAACTGTATAGGTATTTGACCATATGTTACACTAAGAATCTCTACAACACCTTCTCTAACACCCTCTCTAAAGTTATCGATAACCTCTGGTGCTGAAGCTAGTAGTGAGTGTATTGTTGGACCAGTTATGTCTACTGTTAATTTAAAGCCGGGTATTTCATGTACAAGCCTTGATTCTGGATAGAATACGCTATAGCCTATACTACCGTATATATTGATCTTTCTAATATCCTCTAATAACTGGTTCATATGGATAACAACAGCAACATATATGAATCTACCACTATCAACACTTGTCTCTATAGAGACATTCTCTATTATATTAGTTAAGACTTCTCCATAATCTACTGTGTATAGAGAAGTAGACATTATAAGCGCTATCATGAACGATGTATATAGTATCTTCAGTATCAAGACTTCCACAATCTTATGGTAGGTATAACCTCCTTTATTAAAATTAGTTATTTATACAAGTAAGTTCTTTAATATAAAAGAACACCCTAGTTTAAAACCTACCTAGTTTCTGAACCTTCTTTGGCCTAAGATTGCGGCTTCTACACCTACGGCACTTAACTGCTCCAGGAGGGTTTAGTGCACCACACTTACGGCATACAAGTTTGTTTAACGCTCTCTCATATACAATCCTTAGTTTCACCGGATCAGTTATAGGCATTAGATACCACCTATTCTTCATCCTCTTTAAATCTAAGAAGGAGATATACTAGTTATAAGTTTTACCGAGAGTTAAGTACTTATACAATAACAGTACTCCATATTCCTAGAACACATGTTTTCTCCATAGGTGGGTTTAGGTTGGGTTTAAAAGAAGTTATAGAAGAAGCTAATAGGAAAGCTTTTAATAGACTCAATGAAGCATCTTCATACTGGGTTGATATAGATATAGCATATAGGGTTATAGAAGGGTTTAAAGACTATATGCTACTCCATGCTGGACCACCTATAACATGGGATAGAGCTTCTGGTCCACTACGTGGAGCACTTATTGGTGCAACTATTTATGAGGGGTGGGCTGAAAAACCTGGTGATGCTGAAAAGCTTTTAAGAAGGGGCGAGGTTTTATTAGAGCCTACTCATAAACATGGTATTGTAGCTCCAATGGCTGGCGTTGTATCACCCAGTATGCCTTTAATGATATTCTATGATAGAGTATATGGTAATAGATCCTATACTAATCTTAATGAGGGTTTGGGGAAGGTTCTACGCTATGGTGCTTATAGTAGAGATGTTATTGATAGACTTGTATGGCTTAGAGAAAAGGTTTATCCAGTATTAAAGGCTGTTATAGATGATGTTAAGAGTGATAATAGAGAGGGGCTAGACTTTAAAAACATTATTATGCAGGCTCTACACATGGGTGATGAATGCCATAACCGAAACATTGCATCAAACACTCTATTCCTACGTGAGATAACACCGTATCTAGTGAGAGCTGGTGTTGATAAAAGTGATGTACTGGAAGTCTATAGGTTTATAGCAGGTAATATAACCTTTACACTAAACATGAGTATGGCTACAGCTAAACTACTAACACTAGCAGCACACAATATAGAGTACTCTACAATAGTCACAGTAATATCACGTAACGGTACAGAAGTTGGTATATGGGTTAGTGGTCTAGGAGATGAATGGATAACAGCTCCAGCACCAACTCCTAAAGGAGTATTCTTTCCAGGCTATAGCCAAGAGGATGCTAACCCAGATATAGGTGACTCATCTATAACTGAGACAGCTGGTTTTGGAGGATTTGCTATGGCTTCTGCACCAGCTATTGTAAACTATATTGGTGGTTCTGTAGACTATCTTGTTGAAGCTAATAAGATGATGTATGAGATAACCTATGGTGAGAACAAGTACTTTACAATACCATATCTAGGATTCCGTGGTACACCAACAGGTATTGATATAAGACTTGTTCTTAAGAAAGGCCTTGTACCAGTTATAAATACTGGTATAGCACATAGAGAACCAGGTATTGGACAGGTTGGCGCTGGTATAGTTGAGTTGCCTCTAGATTTGTTTAAGAAAGCTCTGAGGAGGTATGCTGAGAAATACGGTCTCTAAATACTCTAGCCTATAGAGTAGGCTATAGGCTAACCCCTCTACTATATAGTAGAGGGTTTACTGGTAGAGTACATAGTGTATTCCATAGAACAGTTAATGTTAGACTAGATAACGATACCCTTGTCACAATAACTCTTAGAAAACACTCTTCACCATACACTATAAATATAGAGGCTTTAGATAATCAAATACTACTTGATCTCAGTAAATATGTAGAAGTTGATGACACTGTCTACGTTGATCGTGGTGATAGAGCAAGATTATGTATTGGAGATAGGTTTAATGTATTCATGTATCCATGGAAGCTGTCTATATTTAAACCAAGGATGATCTCTTCTATAAACAAGTCTCTAATAGACTATAGGCTAGTAGAGTATATGCGTCGTTTTATTGAAAGAATATGCTTGATAATGGATTGTAGGAAGTCTGTAGAACTAGATAGTGTAGTAGAGAATACACAGGATCTACTAAAGAGGTATCTAGTAAATGATATTGGTAGAGAAGACCTTGTGTCAAAGATAATAGATTATATAGGATTAGGTAAAGGGCTTACACCATCATATGATGACTATGCTGTAGGGCTACTGTCTTGCTATAACTTATTAGCTAGACTATATGGTTTAGAGAAGCTATTGCTACCAATAGATATTGTATGTAGAAAGACTAACTGGATTAGCTGTAAGATTATAGAATACTCTATAAACAATGATATAGTTGAACCTCTAGACAACCTACTATACAGTACATTCAACAGCTTATGGAGTGAAGCACTAGATAGTCTAGTAGAACTAGTAGCTATAGGCTGGAACTCAGGATACTACATAGCTAGAGGAGTAGTAGATACACTAAAAACATACTTTATAGAGGGAGGGGGAAGAAGCTAGTCTGAACAAAAAGCTACAAGTCTACAGAAAGCAGACTCACCACCCATAAACTTGAATGGGAAAGCAGCTATAACACAACGACGGTTAACAACATCCTCGATCTCGCCACCAGCATTCTCTACATGCAGTATACCCTTAGGGAACAAGTAGGTGTGCATAAGCTGGTAGTTTTCAGGCCATGGCATAACCTCTTGTATAGGCTTACCATGTTTTTCTTCAAACTCCTTAACGATATCCGGTCTTATCCTCCTTATAACAGTGTTTAATGGATGGTCCTGGCTAGCTGCATCAATAGCTGTCCACCTAATCTTCTTCTCTATAAGCCAGTCTGCAAACTCCTTTATTGGTCCAGGGTGTTTTAACATGTATCTAACTAGATCAGCTGTTGGCTGGTACCATGCATATCTATGGTATCCAGTATGTATGACTAGTATATCATACTCCTTTATCTCAAGGTTGTAGCTCTTAGCCTTCTTTTCAATAAGCTCACTAGTATATATGTCTAGATCGCTTACTTCATCACTAATATCAATAATCAAGCCCTCTCCAACCCAGTACTCTACTGGTATACTACCTATATCAAGACCAGCTGGGTCAAAGTGTAGTGGGCCATCCATGTGCGTACCTATATGTAGTGGGGTCATAATATACTGTGCTCCAACACCATGTTCATAGACTGTCTTAATCCACTTAAACTCAAATGGAGGATATGTTGGGAATGGAGGGCTTAGATGGCTTAATGGCTGGCTAAGATCATATACTCTAACACTACTCCAATCAACAGCTTTAACCCAGTTATACTTTAGCTTACCCTCCTTCTCAATCTTATCAACAAACTCTTCTAGAACATTACCAATACGGGCTCTCCATTTACGTCCAAAGATATCCATATAAAACCCTCCATTAGAGTATTTTCCTACACTATATGTTCTAGTATAGATAGAATATTAATGTCTTATCCATAGCACTCTATATAGTCTCTAGATCTATTTTCTCCTCTTCAACTCTACTATATATGATCCTGCCATTTCTTATAACATAGAGTGGTTTTTCATGGAGCCAGATTAGCTCATATACAGACTTAGCTCTATGGACTAGCAGATCGGCTCTACCTCCAACTTTTAAACCATAGCCTTTTATGTTAATAGCTTTAGCAGCTCTCCATGTAACCATGTCAAAAAGCATATCCATATCATTTAGTGTCATAGACCATGTTAGATGGGATGCTAGGAAAGCTACTTCAACCATATTGTTTCTACCATAGGGGTAGTAGGCATCAGCTATATCGTCTTGTCCAAGAGCTACATTAACACCTCTACTAACCATATACTTTATAGGTAGATGTAGTGGGCCGGTATGAGGGTCTGATATAAGGCTCATACCAGCTTCTTTAAGCAAACCAGCTAGTCTTTCAAGATAGGGTTTTGGCTTAACAGCTAGTGCACGGGCATGGCAAGCAGTTACACGTCCAATCCATTTCTCTCTAATCGTCTTTAATGCAAGCATCTCTGTTGTATATAGACTAGGGTCTCCAGTATCATCTGTAAGCATAGCTATATCTCTATCATACTCTCTAGCTATATTGAATACTATATCAATATGTTTCCACATATAATCACTAGAGTACTCTATCCATGGAATACCTCCAACAACATCAGCTCCAAGCTCTACAGCTTTCCATAAATAATCCTCAGCACCAGGATCACATATTAACCCGTCTTGCGGGAAAGCTACAACTTGTATATCAACAACTCCTCTATACCTATCTCTAAGCTTCAATAATGCTTTAACACCCTCAAGTCTAGCCTTAGTATCAGTGTCAACAAATGCCCGGATATAGAGTGTACCATGTCTAACAGCTTCCTCTAAAGCCTTATAGGCATTCCCATATATCCATTCCTCTCTATACCTCTCCTTAACATGGCTAGCAATCTCTATAGCTGACAAACTATACTCCATACCACTACTCTGATACCTTCTAACAGCCTCCTCTCCAATCAACAAGTACGTATAGACTTTACACATATGTAGATGAGGATTAACAAAAGGCTCTGTAACCAAACCACCACCAGCATCTACTTCAACACCACCCCTACCCTCTACACGCTCTTCTATATCAACAACCAAGCCATTCTCAACAGCTATATCATAAAGCTTGTCTCTACCACGTAGTCTAGCATTACGGATAACAAGATCATACTTCTCAACCATAGCCATCGCCTAGAGGATCTTGTCAAGAATCTCTTCAAGATCCTTCTCAAGCTTTGGCTTAGGCTTCCATACAACATGGACTACATCTACACCCTGCTTCTTCAACTCATTATAGAAGTATTCAAGACCAATATTGATGACACAGGGCTTCTTCTTAAACAGTTTAAGAGCTTTCTCCATAACAGACCACCTTTAAACAAGCATGTACTTTCTCAAATAATCATCTATAACACTTGGATCAACTACTCCATTAGCTATAAAGCCTGCTAAGAGTACTGCAAGAACATTAGTATCAGCAACAATCACACCATGATCTCTTAAAAGCCTAGTCTGTCTCTCAAGATCCTGTGGATCATCTGGCGTGCCAACAACATGAGCTATTATAGACAACCACCTACCATTCTCTCTAGCATTCTCTCTAGCCTTTACTAGTGCGTCTAAATGTGCTCCAACAAGATCTGGGTGTGAGCCATAGCCTAATACAAAGTCTAGTAGTAAAACAGAAACTCCCGGATCACCGGCTTCTTCTACAATTCTCTTAACACGAATACTAGGATCTATCATTGGATGAGGCCTGCCTTTAGTAAACTCTTCAGAACCAAGATCAACTATTGTATTTTCTTCGCTAACCCATGGATTTTCAAGCTTATACCTTGGGTTAAGTGGTGTGTTAGAGTATACTGGACCAACTAGATCCTGTAGTATAAGCTGTGCTTCATAAGCTAGTGTACCACCAGTGTATAGTCCACGTATAAACCCTCTAGAACCATTCTTTCTACTAAGTTCCTTATCAACAACCTCTACAATACTGTCAATACTTGGTACAAGTTTGTTTAAAACACTTCTATATGCTTCTTCACTAACAAGTTTTGATACACCAATAACTGTTGAAGCAAGTGTGTTAGTAACAAGAACTCTATCTCTAACAACCCACTTCTTTAAACTAGAACCTATAAAACATATAACATACTTCTTCCGTGTCTCACTTACAACATAGTCTATGATCTTCCTAGAAACACTCTCTGATGGAGGCTTAGATATAATAGAAACTATCTCTGTACCACTATCCTCTTCTAAAAGCTTTATAGAAAACAATGTTGATAAACCACCAACATCCTCCCATAAATCCCTACCCCCAACACCAATACCATGGCTAACGCCTAGACCAACATTAGAGAGTAGTGAAGAAACCTCTTGTAAACCAGTACCAGCAGCAGCAACCAATCCTACAAAACCACGTTTAACAACATTAGCAAAACCCAGTCCAACACCATTAATTATAGAAGTACCAGCCTCTGGACCCATAACAAGAACTCCTTTCTCAACCCCCTTCTTCTTAAGATAAACCTCATCCTCTAATGGAACATGATCACTAAATATATGGAGATTAACACCTCTATCAAGAAGTTTATCAGCAACCTCTCTAACATATTCACCAGGTATAGAGATCAAAGCTAGATCGGCTTCACCAAGACTATCTAGAGCAGACTCTATAGAATAGAAAAACTTCTCAACTACAACAGGTTTTTCAACAAGTTCTCTAACTCTCCTAACAACCTCTCCTACATCAACCCCCTCTCTAACCTTCAATGCTATAACAAGATCACTCTCACTAGCACCCGCTCCCTCACTAGTCAACAACCCCTGATCTTCAAGCAACTTCTTATTCAAAACAGTACCCATAACAATAGCTGCATCAACAACACCCTCTAGCTTCTTAGCCTCCTCACTAATACGTAGTAATTGAACAGAGTCTCTATACATATTCTTTAAAACAATATTCTTAACTATAACCATACAAGTTTAACCTCCCTTAAAGAACCTTGAATATCTATAGTAAGT
>Ga0190312_1000294_pt1 | contig 17364 bp, 10 predicted proteins | sample 487007910_MG_FD_165046 | JGI IMG/M metagenome (GOLD analysis project Ga0190312, IMG submission 165046) | Hydrothermal vent sediment bacterial communities from Southern Trench, Guaymas Basin, Mexico - 4870-07-9-10_MG | ecosystem: Environmental > Aquatic > Marine > Hydrothermal vents > Sediment ... | reverse complement strand
TAACCTGACGATATACTACCGTATCGTTGCTAGGGACGCTGATATGGATAGGCCTAATGACCAGCTTGAGTCTGATACTGGTGTTCATCCTGGCCCTGTGATTCTGGATGACGACGATAACCCACCAGCTGTAAATTCGGTTAATTATACTACGCTTGTCTATGATAACTATACGGGGCCCATCTTTATTAATGTTACTGTATGGGATCCTAGCGGTATCGATAATGTGACTATTTATTGGCGTTTCAACGATGGTGAGTGGTATTCCTCGGTTGCCAACTATGATAACAACTCTGATGTGTACTATGTTTCTATCAGCCGCTCTATGTGGGCATCAACACCGCATTGGGACCCAACAAATCTCACGATATATTACATGGTCGTTGCGTGGGATAATGATTTCGATAGGCCGAATGATAAACTTAAGTTGAATACTAGCACGCATCCAGGGCCTGTGATACTTGACGACGATACTGTAGGCCCAATAATAAATGCTGTGTATCTGGTTGATGCTAGTGGTGATGGTGCCCTTGAGGCGGATGAGAGCTTCAGAATAGTTGTCGACACATATGATGAGAGTGGGATAGGATATGTGGAGCTGACAGTATATTTGAATGATTCACTAATCTACACGCTGGTTTTAGGATCTAACATAACGAGAGAGTCTGGCAATAAGTTTGTTACAGCATCCCTAGACCCAGTACCAGCAGGAGAATTGAAGATACTCATTGAGGTTCTGGATAATGATAGCGACAGAAGTACGTTGGACTCCGCAAGCACAACGGAGCAGTCTCTATTCAAGGTAAGTTTGGAGAATCTGATGATTGAGCTTAGCCCCGTGAACGTTGAGAGGAACTATAGCGATATTCTCAGGTTATATGTGGATGTGTATGATAATGATGGTGCCCATAACATATCGAAGACAATGCTTATGGTCTATGTTTCGGATGGATACTCAGTTGTGTTCAACATGTCCCTTAATGTTACACTTGGAAAAACTGTGGCGGTAGACATACCTATTAACTTCGGTGCTGGTGAGTGGACAATATATGCCGTTGCTGGAGACAACGTACATTTTGCTGAGTTCACCCAGACCACAAAGCTCTATGTATATCAGAAATCCGAGATAAGTGTGACAATGAGATATCCAAAAGTAGCTCAGGGAGAGCAAGTTGAGATAGTCGCACACTTAATTGCTGAGGACGGATCCCCATTAGTGGATAGAAATGTTACATTCTACATAGGTGATGGCGAGAATTGGAGCGTATTGGGAATTGCAAAGACGAATAGTAGTGGCTATGCTGTTATAATGTGGACTGCGAATATTGAGACGGGTCTCTACACTATCAAAGCTAGCTACGAGGGAGAAACATACTACTCTGGATCTAGCAGCACATATAGAATAGAAGTTGTTGAGAGCGAAGCCGAAATATTATTCATAGGAACTGAAGCAACTATAAACGTTACGTTTAGCGACCCAGCAACAGTAGTACTTAAGCTCTACAGCTGGAAGACTGGAGAGCCACTAACTAACGAGACAGTGTATTTGTATGTACTTGTCAATGACCAGAAAATACTATTGGGCTCTGGAGTAACAAATAGTAGCGGTTTTGCCGAGATAATGGTGCCTAGCATTGATCTCCCACCAGCACAATATATGCTGATCGCTCAGTGGAATGGAAACAGCGATTATGCTCCCACAGAATCAAAGGCTGTGATGATAGTGGACAAGGAATCTTTTGGTGAGATAAGTGTGGAAATATCGCCAGAAACAATACAGTACACAGACACGATAAACGTTGTGCTTCATGCTTCGGATGATGATGGGGAACCCATAACAGACGGAGTAGTAACCGTGGAGATTTTGGAGGGTGATGTCCCGGTCGATAGATTCTCAGTGACAATAATTAATGGCACAGCAGAGTTTGATTGGGATGTAAGAGGAATAAGTGGCGCTCCTACAACACTCACAGTGAGAGTAACAGCCGAGGAAAACACATACTATTTCGGTGGTGTGTCAGGAGAAGCCACGGTTGGTGTCGAGAAGGAACTCATAAACATAACAATAGAAATCGAAGATAAAGTGTTTGTTGCGGAGAGCACGGAGATAAAGGTAATAATCACTGATGACGAAGGAAACCCCGTGGATAGCGTTGATGTCATAGTGTATATCAACGGTGTCGAATACGATAAGGATGTGGCAATTAACGGAACACTCGTGATCCCGTGGGTGCCATCAAAAGAGGGTTCCTTCAAGATAAAAGTTGTCGCAGGAGAGAAGAGCCCATACTACACAAGGGCTGAGGAGGAAGTAACAGTAAATGTTATTGATAGATCTAAACTCCCATTATCCCAGAATATGCTAATAGGAGTAATAGCCGCAATAGCGCTAATAGGAGTAGTAGCAATAATTAAGAAGAAGAGAAGAGGAACGCTAGAATTCGCTCCAGAAGAAGCGAGTGCTGAGGCTATAGAGGAAGGGGAGATCGTAGGCGAAGAGCTAGAAGAGATAGAAAGAGAATTCGAAGAACATTTCGGAGAGCCATAGCAGTATTTTTTATTTTCTTCTTTTTGTACGGAGAATATTCTTACAGCGTCTAGTAACTATAAAAATATTCATGAAAAATTTTCTTATGGTGGTTTTCGATGGTTAATTGGTTTGTTGTAAGGCATCATTTTCCTGGAGTAGCTTATATGTGCTACTTAAATGCGGCGTCTCATGGTCTTATTCCAGATGTTGCTCTAGAGGCATTAGATCTTTTTAAAAAGCAGAGGTTGCTTGGAAGCGTTTTCTGGTCTGAGTGGTATTCGGCTGTTGATGATATCAGAGTTTTTGTTTCTAGGCTTATTGGGTCACGTCCAGAGGAGATAGCTTTTGTGCAGAATACTTCGATGGGGATAAATCTTGTGATGAACTCTATTAAGTGGAAAAAAGGCTATAACATAGTTACTACAGACATGGAGTTCCCAGCAAATCTGTTTCCCTGGCAAGTAGCAGCGAGAAGATATAGTCTCGAGATAAGATATGTGAGAAATGTTGATGGGACGCTTCGTAGAGAAGATTTTGAGAGACTAGTTGACGATAAGACTCAGGTAATCGCTGTTTCGTGGGTCGAATTCAGTAATGGGTTTGTGAATGACTTAGAATTTCTAAGTAAACTAGCACATGAGCACGGCGCACTTTTAATCGTTGATGGAATACAAGGTGTAGGAGCTCTATGTTTAGATGTCAAGAAGACGAACGTCGATGTGTTGGTGACCGGTTTCCAGAAATGGCTGTTAGGAACAGGCGGAGGATTTCTGTATATTAGAGAGGAGCTAATAGATGAACTAGATGTAGCATTTGCTGGTTGGTTATCAGATTCCTCGCCTAGAGATTTCAGCTTTAGAGAATATAAACCAGCAGAAGGTGCCAGACGTTTCGAGGTTGGTACTCCATCCTTTGCAGATGTTGTTGTTGCGAGAGAATCGCTAAGGTTTATTCTTAGTATTGGCATCGAGAATATAGAGCTAAGGAATCTCGAACTGATAGACTATCTACGTAAGAGGCTTGACGAATTAGATGATGTGGTATTTATGACACCTAAGAATAATCACTCAGCAATACTCACATTTAGATTTAGGGATAGAAACACAGAATACATATTCAAAGGGCTCATTGAGAGGAACATATATGTGTCTTATCGTCTTGGAGGGATAAGAGTATCACCACACTTCTATAACAACAGGGCAGATATTGAACTTTTTATTGAAACTTTGGAGAAGCTGAGAAAGAAGCCCTAATATTAGTATTTTTCTCCTCGTACTATTTTTAATGTAAAAATCTAACTGAAACATGAAGATTAGTGGTGATAGCGATGTCTGTGAAGCCCCCAAAGATATCGAGAGACGATATCCCTCTTATCAGAAATAAGATAAGGGTAATGAGTCCTATTGTTAAGAGATGGGTTCGAGGCAAAGGATTCTCAGCGAAGGAACTAGGAGCTGTAGGACTAAACATCAAACAGGCGAGGAGAATAGGGATACCCGTAGATAAACGCCGAAAATCGTTGCATGAGCACAACGTGGATCTTCTGAAAAGCCTCTTGGAAAAGTACGGTCTAACGTCAGTAGGCGCATCTCCTAAAACTCATATTGAAGTTGCAAAAGCTACACCAAAAGCAGTAAGTGAGGTTGTTGCTGTTGAAACAAAAGTTGGAGAGAAGCTTTCCGCAGAGGAAGTGGCCGCAAACATAGCTGATGACCTCGTCAATTTCATAGATAGCGCTAGAAGAAGAGGGGTAGCGAAGTTGTTGGGGGTCTTCAAAGAGGCCATTAGAAAGCACGCACCGACACTATTAGATCGGTGGGAGGAGGCAAAGGTGAGATCGATATTAGAGCTGATACTCAAAGATTTGTCGTCAGCAGGTTTTGGGTCATTATCAACGAAATTCTTCACGAAGAAAGATGACTGGGACGCATCTATGGCTAGGGAGATAATCTCAGAGCGCCTGAGAAGAGTGATAGAGGAAGAATCTGGGTGATATCTGTGGCGACGATAACGTTCGACGAATTTAAAAGAATAGACCTACGTATTGGAAAAATTGTTGAAGTAATAGATCATCCAAAAGCGGACAGACTCTATGTAATAAGGGTGGATCTTGGCGGAGAGATGAGAACATTGGTTGCTGGCATAAAACCGTGGTATAAGAAGGAGGAGCTCCTAGGAAAATATATAGTTGTGTTAGTAAATCTAGAACAAAAGACGATAAGAGGTGTTACTAGCGAAGGGATGCTTCTGGCTGCCGACGACGGAGAAAATGTGTCTATATTAACTGTGGACAAACCAATAAAACTTGGGGCAAGAGTCAGATGACAAGTAAATATTGGAAATCTTATTCCTCTCTTTAGGCTATCTCCGGTCAACGGCTCTGTGTATCTTTTTCTAGTCGTATAAATGCCTATCCTTTATGTTCTCTCATAATTTATTTATTTTTCTCTGGTATGTTATTGTGATTATGATGTACTATGAGGTCGTTGAGTCCTCTGAAAAGCTCGTAGGAGCTGAGGGGTTCCTAAGGCTTCCAAGCTACATTTTCGACGAATATGTATTTGATGTGAATCGGAAGGAAGCTCTAAAAAAGACACTTGAATACCTGGTGTCGGGTGAAAATGTTCTTATAGTAGGCAAGGCAGGCACTGGAAAAACAGCATTTCTTGCTATTGTTCTTAAAAAGCTAATGGATATGGGCTATAAGATAGCCAAAATAATAAACGGTGAGATCATCAAGAGAGAGCACGAAGTGGAGGGAATCTATCTTTTCTACGACGATATACCACGGATGGAGGCGAGATCCCTTCTATCCATAATGGACAATAGACCTAAAATGATAATAGCCACCGCAAGAATAGAAGCTATGGATGAACTGGTTGCCAAACTCGGGGAGAGACCAGAAGCTCTCTTTAAGATTGTTATGATCGAGGAGATGGGAGAATCATATCTTAGGGAAATCCTAATTAGATTTGCTCGGAGGGAGGGAATAGAGGTTTTACCTGAAGCCGTAGATATTGTTGTGAAGAAAGCTGAGAGGTTACCCGTCTACATATGGCAGATAATTCGGGATCTTGTGATTTCTCGTAGCACTGTGCTCGACGTAGAGTTTGCTAGGAGGATTCCTCAAGGTATGCTTGAATATGTCGATAGGATCCTATGGAATGTTGTTGGTGAGGCTGAAGACAGGTTAGAGGTTCTTCTGACGCTCATAACGATGACTCATATGCCCGAATACGAGATGCACCAAGATTTGTTTAATGCTGTGTTTATTGAGGCAACTCGAGAGATTAAAGGTATAGATGCGCCCCCACAAGTAATTTTGCTGAGAAGTAGAACGTTAGATAAGGTTAGGAGGTATTTAGTTCGTACCCCTCGATACTCATTTAGGCTTCCTCACGACTCATGGGCAGATGTTCTGAGAGGCCAGAGTACAGGTCTACTGAGTGGTGAAATATCGAATCTTCTATACACATTTCCCGAGGATAAGCGAATAGAACTGTTGAGACGAGCAGCTAGACGTGCATATGAGGAATCAATATCAAAGTCTAGGGATCCCGCGAGGGTGAGGGAGTTCATAAGGCAGATAAGCCTATTGGGCTTTAAGGATATAATATTTGGTGAGAGGGTATCAGAGCCCCCCAAGGTTTCTCCTACCAGTGTGATTCCTGCTATGCAAACTTCCACGTCTCCAGAAATCCCAAAAGTGAGGGCGGAAGAAGTTAAGCCTGTTGAGATACCGATTGTTGAGAAAAAAGAACATGTTTCAGTAAAACTATATGCAGTTGCCAAGAAGTTAATGTATCCCCCTGGCCGAGGCTACTCGATGCTTAGGATAACTGATATAACACAAGCTGTACTAAGTTCGATATCATATCAGAATATCTGTGGTGTTAGCAGGAATGAGGCTCTCTCAAAGATAATGTTTAGGAAGATTGGTAACAGAATGGTGTTGAGGTACCCGTGCTGGGGCGATATCTCCATAACAGAGACGGTTGACATAATAAGTGAATCCCCATCCCTAGATAGGATATTCCTCGGCATCGTTGTATTATTTCTCGGCATAATGCTGATGGCAATACCCATAATAGGCTGGATAATAGGCATAATACTTATAATATACTCTCTGACAAACATAATTGGTGGCTCCAAGATATACCTTGTCAAACTTGAACTAAACGGAAAGAGGAATGTTCTAGAGGGGATAATAAGGGAAGTGCGCCAAAGGCTTGCACGGAGGCCACTATTAGTCTCACCTCAGGTAGCTAATGCGCTTCGAAGAAGACTTGGGATAGATCCATACGTATTAGAACGCCAATGGTACTCCTTCTAATATCTTTTTAGTGGGTGTGTCCTCCACCGAATAAGCTTCCTCATAGTAGATGGATTTTCTCGGGCGAATCAAAGGGCTAGAAAAACGTCTTTTGTCGATGTAAAACTTTTTAAGCGAATAAATATTTTTTAAGCTTCCCAATCGTCGTCGAATCGAAATCATTGTGCTTATCAGTTTTAATCTTCGAGGTGATAGCTATATGAGTGAGTATTTTGAGATAAAACCTCAGGTTCCAGAGCGAATGCAAATGAAGTATATTGTAAATGAGCTGAGAGAACTTCCAAAACAGAATGGTCTTCAAAAAACGGCGAGTCTTGTGGAAGAGATGCTTAGAGATCCAGAAATAGAAGCGGCACATGATGCGACGAATCATATGATCGTTCGTTATCTGAGATATAATGACCATGGGCGGGCGCATGCGATAATAACCGCTAGAAATGCTCTAAAAATACTGTTGCTTCTCGAGGATACCATTCAACCTAACTTGGTTACTTCTAAGGCCGGAACCTTTGATGATGCGGCAGCCGTGGTGGCCTTAGCAGCCTTTATTCATGACCTAGGCAATATGGTTCATAGAGAATTTCACTATGGATTTACATTAACTGTTGCTAATAGAATAATTTGGAGATACATTCAGAAATTCTGGGGCAAAGAATCGAGGAAGAAGAAATGGATAATTTATGCGCACATAGCCAATGCCATATATAGCCATGATGATAAGGTTTTTGCGTATACCGTGGAGGGGTCGGTAGTCAAAGCTGCTGATGGATGTGATATGGCGGCAGGGCGAAGCCGCATGCCCTACAACATCGGCAAGGTAGATATACATAGCGTCTCAGCACTTAGCATAATCGAGGTGGATATAAAGAGGGGTCTCAGAAAACCAGTAAGAATAGAAGTGAATATGGTGGATGCCGCGGGAATATTCCAAGTCGAAGAAATTCTGATGAAAAAAATCCGTACTGGGATAATCGCAGATTACATAGAGGTCGAAACATTTGTAAACGGTAAGCGTGTAAAGCTTAGCAGACCAAGCTTTACGTTGCAATCATAGTACAAACTACAATATCCAAACATATTATTTAATCTCCTCAATCCTTATTTTCCCAATGATTTGCCAAGGCTGCTAAATATGAGTTTGGATTCTCTTGGTTCTCTTCTAGAATTTGAGGAGGAGAAAAGAGGTAGAGCCTTAGAGTATGGCATTTTTGCTCTGTGGATACTCATGTTCGTCTTTCAGGGTTGGAGTCTTCAGATATATTTCAGCGCAAAAGAGTATATTGATCTCCAATATCTGAGAACGATGCTTGAGATTCAAAACAAAATACTTCTTCTCAACATAATCTCAAATGTTCTCTGGTTTGTGGTGACAGTTTACATTCTCTACTCAGCACTATTTGTGGAGCGACGAGAAGCATATAATATTGCCTCGGGGGTTCTCTTCTTTGTGAGCGGCGTGGCTGAATTATTGGTTGCTATCACGATGTGGGGCTATTATGGGAAGATAGATTATCTGAATAAGCATATGCCTCTGTTGGGATTTGATGAAGTTAGAAAGATGCTCATTGATATTTCCGAGGGAATGTATCTGTACATGACGATATCAAACATTGTTGTTCTTACTAGCATAGGGTTGGCATTCATACTTATTGGTCTCAGCATCAGAAAATACGCAGATAAGCTGCTTGGAGGCATATTTACGATACAATTAGGAGAAGTGCAGCATGGCCCCCAGATTCCTCAGTCTGAGGAGTCCCCAGAGGAATATAAAAGAGCCTTAGAAATGGAAACCTATAGGCTAAGCATAATAAGGCAGATAGAGGCGGGTGCCAGAACTTTGAGAAGTGGCGGAAATATCTACATGGCTTGTGGTGTTATGGATCTTATATCCGTGTTGATTCCAAGTCTAAGCACCCTCGCATTTATTCTATTCATAATAGGCGTGATAAAGATTGGCCAAGGACGCAAGATGATAGAAAGGGTGCGTAAGCAGCTTATCACAGCTCAACAGGTAGGTGGGTGAGATGAAGAAGGGGGTATTCCTATTATTGCTGATAATATCTGTTCCGATAATAGCAGCACAGCTCTCGAAGCCAATGATAAGTATGGAGATAGAGACACAGAAAAAACAGGTGGAAAAAAATCCCACATATACTCCCATCGCTATCAATGGAAGAATTCTAGAGCGTCTACCACTAAAAATAAATAAACCATTGGAACTAACATTCTCCATAAAATTTAGGCCGATATCCAGCACATTCGGAGGGCAGATATCACCTATTGTTCCTAACACGAGGATAACACCCATCGGAGGCTATGCTGTTCCGGTCAACATAACTGTGGTAAAACTACCATACGAAGCAAGGAACATAGAGGTGGAAGTTGAACCGATCTATGAGAGACCAATAAACTCTATACCAGCGATGTATCCTTTAGCTCCCGCCATAGCATTCCATGAAAGTTTATTGGAACTAGGCCCAAATATTGAGCCTCCAAACCTACCTCTATATGAGTACGAAATACACCGTGGAATAGACCCAGAAACATTGGAGAAATCGACATACCTCATAATTCGAATATACCCACTAAGAATTTTGGGAACAGGAACGATAAGCATAGCTAGTGAGGTACGGGTAGGCATAAGATTTTTGTTAAAGAAGCGGGGAGATCTCGATGCCCAACAGGAGCAGATAGATGTGCTTATAATAACATCAAAACAGCTTGCGGTGGCCGCAGAAAAACTGCAAAATCTTAAACAGATGCAGGGTCTGAGGACGAGAATTATTTTTGTAGAAGACATCTACAGCTCATATGCTGGCAGAGATCTTCCTGAAAAAATAAGAAACTGTATAAGTAGCTTTGTGGAGAGAAGTGGAGTAAAGTTTGTTGTGATTCTAGGCGACACAGATGTAGTTCCTGCTAGGGAGGTGTATGTGCCTGATGGCGCATTTGATGATGATCCTGAGATAGACGGTAAATTTGTTGAGACAGATCTGTACTATGCGGATCTCCAATACTCATGGGATGACAATAATGATGGTCTGTGGGGAGATCTAAGATATGATCGGGTGGACGGCGTACCAGATGTTATCGTTGGGAGAATACCCGTAAGTAACATTACCGAGGCGCTAGGCGTTGTGGAGAAAATAGAGAAATACAAGCCCATCCTACCTTTGTATGGGAGCGTTTTATTTGCGGGAACAGATACATTTCAGATAGGATATCCAGAGGGGGAGTATCTACTTGAGTTCTCAGAGAAATTCATTGAGAACATGACGATAGTTAAGCTATACGAAACTTTCGGAAACCTAACGAGGTCAAACTTCGTAGTTGAGTTTGACAAAGGACACTACCTAATTGCGTTTACTGGTCATGGCCTACCAGACAGAGTAGCACTAACATTTTCGCAAACATACACAATGGGTGATGCGTATGCTCAGAGAAACTGGGTGTATCCAATATTCATAGCACTCTCATGTGATGCGGGTAGATTCAAGGATATAGACAGTTTGAGTGAAGCACTTGTCGTGAATCCTGAAGGTGGTGCCATAGCGTTTATAGGATCAACTAGGATTGCATGGGGATACATAGGTGAATTGGTGACTACTGGTCTTATAGGGGAGATGTTTTGGAGGACGATCAAAAACATTTACAATCGAACATTTGGGGAGAACCTAGGCAGGGTTTGGGCACAAACAGTTACGGAATATGTAGTTAACCACCCTATAAGAAACAAGCTTGCTGGATATTACCTCGATTGGAAGACCGTTGCTGAGTATAATCTGCTTGGGGACCCAACACTGTTTATTCGTCCAACAAAGATCGGAAATATTACCCAGGATGACATGGAGGTTAACAACGGGGCAAGAATGATAATGAATGAGACACTAATCGTGAATAAGCTTAGCTGTAGTAATGCCTCACTACATATAGAGAATTCAATAGTTATACTCAACGGATCAGCAAATATAGATGGCTCAGACATAACTCTGAATAATAGTATTCTCGTTGGGAACATTGATATAAATGCATCGAACGCAAACATAACAGCTATAAATTCGCTAATTGTCCCCGAATTAGTACTTTCGAATTCTTCGCTTGAAGCCCTAAACACAGTTATCAGCAGAATTACAGTCGATCAAATGGGCTACCTGAATATCACAAGCTCGACGCTTAATATGGAGATAATCGGTGTGAGTGGCACCTTAATAGGAATCCGAGATGGGTTTATAGGATATCTAAATCTTACAGATCTGGGATTAGAAGGCGAAATATCAAATTCTACTCTCTCCCTAAGTCTTGTTGCGATGGGCACATCATTAGAGCTAAACAATGTGACTCTAGGTGAGCTCGACACATATGAGAGTAATGTTGTTATCGAAAATTCCACGATCAGCAAGGTTAGGGTAGAATCATCAAATATAACTGCTAAACTCTCTAACATGTCATTTTCCATAGTGATCTCAAGCTCATCACAGATAGTTGGGCTTGTTCCCGAGGAGTATACCGAGACAATGATTTTTGGTAAATCAAAACTACAACTCCAAGAAGTCTACGTTAGAAGCTGGAGCATAATTATGCATGGAACATCGGTTGAAATAATTGATTCGAAGATATCATCATTAACGCTTAGCGATTCCGAGATAATAGGAACAAACCTAAATGCTTCTTTTATAAATGCTAAGAACTCCACAGTCACGCTTAGCAATGCGTCAGGAATGCTACTTAATCTCAATGGTGGGAGTGAGTGCTTTATTTCCTACTCGAGAGTAATGAATCTTGAGCTAAGTGGAAACTCGAGTTGTGATGTAAACACAAGCAAGATCATTGTCATTCACCTAGAAAACTCAAGTTCCTATATAAACTCGTCGAGAGTAGAAAGCGTATTTGCTATTGGTATATCGAGAATGTCGGTTTTGAACTCTGTGGTTGTTGAGGCAAAAATTAAGGAAAACTCAACGCTCACAATGGACAAATGTAGAGCAGCCGTGGTAGATGCCGAAGATCACTCACATTTAGAGATAAACTGCTCAGAGATCCTATACTGGCTCAGAATCTACGACCAAGCAGAGGCGACAACACGGAATAGCATCATATGGTTTGGATTGGTCTATGAGAAGGAGGTAGCGAGTATTGAGGGGCTTGAGTCTGGAATTGTAAGCCATCTGATAATTTCTAAGGATGATGGCTGGAGAATAGAGTTGATAGATACAGAGGTTCTAGCTTGGGACATACTGGCATATAGTAGCAATATAACTGTAAGGAGCTCTCAGCTTGGATGGATAATACTATTCTATGGAAGTAAACTTACTATGCAGTACTCCCAAGCGATGTTGCTAAGAATAACACATAATTCGACCGCCATAATAGAACACGCATCGCTAAGTGCGGTATATGCGTCTGGATCCTCGAGAACTCAGGCTAGTGAATCTACACTCGGTATGGTATACTTATTAGGTGAGGCCCAAGTATACCTCCATAGAGTTGTTTTTGATATAGTTGCTGGGCTTGCAGAATCAGCGTATGCAGAGATAGTGTCCTCCTATGGTGGTTTGGTCGCCGGGATAAGTGGAACTAGAATCGTTATGAGTGATTCGATGGCAACAATATATGTGTCGATAGTAGAAGAAAATGCGAATATACATGGCCTAAAACCACAATATATAGAGACCTGGAATTCTGACGCATTGGGAATAGATGAGGATTGGTCAATAAGTATTACAGACTCTCATGTCTCTTGGGCCATAGACGTCTCACTAGGTAAATTCGACATCGAGGATTGTCTCCTAGCTCAACTATTCGTATCGAACGCTACGGTAACTATTAGGAATGTTATTGTTAGCGATCTTATGGGAATATATGATTCCAATGTGGAGATAGACAGCTCGAAACTATCATCGATTACTCTGATTTGGAGCTCAAATGTGATTATGCGTGGCACAATATCCCTATACGCCTACATAATTGAGTCCAACATAACAATGATCGACTCCGTGGCTAATATCGTACTAGGTTTCTTAGAGGGACAATACGAGCTAAGACTTAGACCTGGGTTCTACGAGAATGCAAGCCTAGACGAGTTCATGAACTCATCACCCCCAATCAAGCTAAGACTTATAGATACATCTGTGACGGGATGGTATGCTATAGGGTTGGGGATATCGGGGCATGTTGGGCTGAAGATAGTGGACTCGGAGATCATTTCCGTAGGAATAGCATATGGGGGTACGCTGATAGTAGAGAACAGCAAGGTGTATGGGTATTCCCAGATATACATCCAGAAGGGGATGAATGTCTCTATGCTTATAAAGAACTCCGTTACACGTCTATATCTCACGATGTACAATATAAAGGAGAGTATCAATATTACAAATCTAAGGGATCTAACACCAGTTACAGCTCAAATAACAAGCTTTGTGAACATAATTAATTCAACAATTACCGAGGTCAGCATCGAGACCAGAGACGTGGATATATATGCTGAGAACTCTAACATAAGTACTCTTAGATCAACAGCATCAAACGTCACGATAAGTGGTTGCGAAGTTGAAAAACTTTACTCTGCAGGGACAAATATTTCTGTGGTGTCTAGCAAGATAAAGGCGGCTTGGATATTATCTAGTGAGGCATCGATAATGGGCTCAAAAATAGGTAGTCTCGTACTCTATGGTGCGTCGTTCAGGATAAGGGATTCTGAGATTGGACTATCCCTATATTTATCCTTCATGAATCTTGTTGCCTCACAGCTTCAGCCATTGTACATATCGGAGGCTAATGTTCCACAAGATTTGCCTCTCTTAGCTAATGGTACTATTGAGAATACGCAGATAACTAGGTGGAATATTCTCGTTGGAGAATTCTCAACCGTGAAGATAGACAATTCTGTTATAGGGAAGGTAGATGTTTCGTCTCACATATCTACAGTCTATATTGAAGACAGCGTGGTTGGATCTCTGCATATGGGGTATGGTGGCAACATAAACGTAAGTCAATCTCAAGTAGGGATAGATATGGACATTGTTAACTTAGGGCTCACCATAAAGAATCTTAGACAAGGAACCATAAACCGACTAACAGCAGAGAATATAGCTGGCAGTGAAGCTCCATGGGAAATAAATATTAGCAGCTCTAGGATAACTATGCTTAACGTGACTGTCCACGGATCCGATGTAGTGCTCCGAAATCTAAACGCATCAATAATGATTGTTAATGCCTCATCAGCAATAACTATTGAAGATACATACTCACTTTCGTTGATCATAGGCGGCCCGAGCAACGTAGAGATAGCATCATCATTTGTCAGACTAATCAATCCGGGCTATGGGACAGAACTGGACATCTACAACTCGACAGCAGGGATCATAGAAACCTATTTATACGGTAGCATCAATCTTCAGAATCTTAGTTCGGTTCCGCAGACGTATCATAGTCCACAGATGGGTTTCAGCCTAATGGCTATGAACTCCAGACTTGTCGACTGGACGATACTATCGATGATGTTCGCGAACACAACAATTATGAACTCCCATATATTTGCGGTGGGCACGGATGGGTTTGCTAGGGCTTATCTCATCGACACACTGTTTGAATATCCGATAGACGCTATGGATTTATCTGAGATACATATTCTCTACACACTAACCATTGAGGTCGTATATGACTTTGGGACACCGAAAACAGCTAGAATAGAAATAATTGGTGCGAAAACCTTAGATTTAGAAGCACAGAACGGGAAGATCAGTGTTGTTCTGTATCAAGGAATCGTAAAGGAGTACGAGAAAATTGACATGGGTGATTACACAATAAAAGCATATGTCGGATCCCGCAGTGCATCCAAGAGAATATATCTGTGGAAACCAATGAAGATCAGAATTATTATATATGGTCCGATGTCAATAGCGATATTCGCAGCAATCGTCGCGGCTCTTTTCTTTGTGGCGATGAAGCTCATTGAGAGAAGGAGGGTCAAGAGAGCTGAGGAATTATCAGAAACAACAATGCTAACACAATAGTAAGTGTACTTTGCCTCAAGGAGATATAAAAGCGGTTTTTTCTTCTTTTTTCAGTTAAACAATAGGGGTATATGATGTATACGATTATCGTTTTGTATAAGCTGAAGGAACTGTCAGCTGAACAAAAAGAACGCACAAAGGAAGAATGGGAAAAACTCAGGAAAGAATTTGGAAAATACGGCGTTAAGCTGGTAAGCGATAATTCTCATGCTTTCGGTACTTATTGGAATGGCTTCTTGGTACTAGAAGCTGAGAACTTTGATAAGTACGTAGAGTTCTGGAAGTGGCTTAAGGAGAAGATCCGATGGTACATAGAGAGCACAATGACGATAATTGGTGTTAAGCGGGAGTAGCGGCTTGTTGCCTTTTTATTTTTCATCTATTTTTTAGTAGTTCTTCGGTGATGAGCCCCAGAACCGCTGATTTATGATGAGTATTGGTCTTTGCTGATAACCTTATTAAGAACCTCGATTAGCGCCTCAGAGAGTTTTTTTACTCCCTCTGCAACTTCACTCGTTATTTCTTCTGAGAGCTCTGTGTTCTTTGGCTGTATTCCTATGACGATAGTTTTAATGCCGTTTCCCTCTAGGAAGTCTACCGTGAATGATAATGGGAAGGCGTGAGTGGTGATAGCCATTTCTTCGATTTCGTTGCGGTCAATGAAAAAGATTTCGCCAGGGGGCTTATTAGCTACTGCAGCATCGATTATTATAGCATGTGTATATCCTCCAGACAGTATACGTAGCAAATAGTTCTCTGGCATCATCTCACATATATAGACATCCGCTGGAACAAGATTCCTGATATTATTACCGACAATTATTCCAGCAGCATCGTCCCCCCTCACAATGTTCCCCACCGCCAATACAGCAATTTTCCTAGCATTCTTTAGGAGAGACTCCAAGCGTTCCTTTGAGAAGGATTCCATATTTGACACTGCTCCCGCTACTAAGGTTATATAGTTTTTATCTGTTGTTAAAATTGAGCATAGGTTTTGGCTCCGCCGAGTGTGTTTAGATGGAACTTATAGTTGATCTCCTAAAGGAGTTTGTGTCTATAGATACAACCGCAACAGAGCATAAAAATTTTGATTTGATGGCAAAGACAATTAAAAGCAGAGCGGAGGCGCTAGGTCTCAAAGCTGAGATAACATACGATCTCAAAGGTATCCCGCATGTTATCATAACGCTCCCCGAGGCGCCTAAAGATGCTAAGAAGGTCATATTTCTGGCGCATTACGATGTTGTCCCCGCTGGGGAGAACTGGGACCATGACCCATTTAAACCCTTTGTTGAGATGAATAGATTGTATGGAAGAGGATCGGCAGATGATAAATCGGGCATTGTGGCGGGGCTTGTCGGGTTATATGAGGTTCTAGAAGCAGAAAAAGAGCCAACAATAAACCCTCTCCTTGTAGTGGTTGGTGGGGAAGAAACGGGTGAGGCCGTGGAGTTTTTAGGGACACTTACCGGGGACTTAGCAGTCATACTTGATACGGGTCCAGAAGCGCTCTCGATAGGTGCCAGTGGTATTGTCCGTGCCTATATAACCGTGTATGGGGATCAGTGTCACTCTGCTACTCCTATGAGTTGCAAAAACGCGATATATGAGGCAATGAAGATAGTTGGTTTTCTGAAGCGGCTAGGAAAAAGAACGATAAAAAGAGTAAAATCAAAGTTTCCTGCGACAAGAGATTTCAAAAAGCTCCCAGCACGCCTCAGTGTTACGCAGATAGAGGCGAAAGTGGCTGAGAATGTAATTCCTGGATCCTGTAGTATTATTGTCGACAGAAGAACAATACCTGAGGAGGACATAAAAAATGTGGCGGAGAAGCTAAGAAGCGAAATAATAAGATTCGCCAGAAGGCATAAAATTGATGTTGACGTCGAAGTAAAACCCTTAGCCCCAGGTTGGGTGACTAAAAACACTAATGTTATCGAAGCAGTAAGGGATGTGCTTGAGTCCCTACTAGCAAAGGAAGTTCCTGTAGGAGTCGAACTAGGAACGACGGATGGTGTTTGGTTGATAGATCGTATGCCTGTAGTTCAATTTGGGGCTTTGAGGAAGGGAACGAATGTTCATGGTGCAAATGAGTTTGTCTATTTAGATGATGTTGTTTTGGTTAAGGATTTCGTAAGGAAACTTGTTTTAGAGTTAGAACTGTGATTGCTAATCGAACCTCTCAGACATATCATTTTTTTAGCCTTTTTTGAGATAATTTCATAGCCAGCTCAGCTGGATTGGTGTGTCTAATGGGCGAACACCTGGCCGTGGAGATAACATCGGCTAAGTGTGGGACGAAGCCCGAGGAGATAACTGTAGAGAGGATAGGGGGTATCATTTATATTAGGGGGTCAATAAATGTGTCGAACCCTTGCCATACAATAAAGCTGCGTGAGGAAATCGATAAGGAAAACAAAATTCTTAGACTAATACTCGATGTTAAAAGGACAAAGAAAATATGTATACAGTGCCTAGCAAGCTTAGAT
>Ga0190312_1000293_pt1 | contig 17378 bp, 15 predicted proteins | sample 487007910_MG_FD_165046 | JGI IMG/M metagenome (GOLD analysis project Ga0190312, IMG submission 165046) | Hydrothermal vent sediment bacterial communities from Southern Trench, Guaymas Basin, Mexico - 4870-07-9-10_MG | ecosystem: Environmental > Aquatic > Marine > Hydrothermal vents > Sediment ... | reverse complement strand
ATATTATACTACTTGATAACATGCCTTTAGAGTATAGAAATAGCGTATATAATGTAAACACTATAGATGATTTAAGAATGATAGAGCATCTCCTCTAACATAATATACTGTTTAGACAGTATGAAGAACAACTAGTTTCCATGATAACAGCTTTGGGATAATAATTTATAGGAATAGTTAATAACTAAAGCTGTATATAAGAACTCTACGGTGGCTATTGTGCTGTCTTTAGAGAAGTATGTAGTACTCATTAACCCAGATAAATGCGTTGGCTGCCGCTCATGCGAGATCGCTTGTGCTATTGAGCATTCAAAGACTAGGGACATATACAGAGCAGTAAGGGAGGAGCCAAGGCCTGTTCCAAGAATAAGAGTTGTCTATGTATGGAGTTCTGGTTTACCAGCTCCAGTAAACTGCCGGCACTGTGAGGATGCTCCATGTATACAGGTTTGTCCAACAAGGGCTTTGTACCGGGATGACTATGGAAACGTACTTGTTGATCATGAGAAGTGTATACTGTGTTTAGAGTGTAGTATAGCGTGTCCCTTTGGCGTTCCAGAGATCGACTTGGCTAGTAGAGTTCTTGTTAAATGTGACATGTGTCTAGAGCGTGTGAGGAGGGGTGAGCTACCTGCTTGTGTAGAAGCTTGTCCAACAGGAGCTCTAGTTTATGGAACTATAGATGATGTTATGAGGGTGAAGAGAGAGGAGTTCTTCAACATATACTATAGTGCTAGAAAAGAGCTTTCTATACCCCCCATGTTCTATCTAACTCTACCTACACATCCTGAATCCCCTCTACATAGGTTATCCCGTAAGTCTCGTTCAACAACATGGTTTATGAGGTGAGCCTCCTATGTATAAGAAGCCCTTTATAGGTCTACGTATAAGAGGGTATGTTTCAATAACACCTGAAGTCAACGAGCTTGTAAGGAAAGCAGATATTGAAGGTATTGACACTATATGGCATAGATACCAGTATCAACAACCACAGTGCGGCTTTGGTTTAACAGGTGTGTGTTGTAGGAGATGTAACATAGGACCATGTAGGATCGACCCATTTGGCTACGGCTTCCCTGCTGGAGCTTGTGGTGCAGACCAGGATCTCATGGCCTCACGTGATCTACTAGAGCTTGTTGTATCTGGAGTTGCTACTAGGCTGCAGGAAGCATTGTTGATGATAGATATAGCTAAGGCTGTAGCATCTGGTAGGACACGTGAGTATAGTGTTAAGAGTGTTGATCGCTTGGAGGAGATCGCTGGTTTACTGGGTGTTGGAGGAGAGTCTTGTAATGTGAAACTTGGTTCTCTAGCCTCTCTATTGGAGAGAGAGATTATGAGGATTAGTAGTGAACCACTAGTCACTGTAACCAAGCTTGTTCCACAAGAAGTTGTAGAGATTTGGAGAAAACAGGGTCTACTGCCTAGAGGTCTTGCTAGAGAGTATTTTGAAGCAAACTATCGTATGAACATGGGTACAGACTCAGACCCTATGAGTATTATTAAGCAGGCAATACGTATAGCTATAGCTGATGGACTACTAGCTACATTTACAACAACCGTTCTTGACGAGATCATTCTTGGAGATAAGATGCCTGGTAAGGGGAGGAGTGGTTTAGGCATAATAGACCCTGGTAACGTGAATATATTCATACGTATAGTGCCAGCCTTTATCAGTAAGCTTAGAAGTGCTGCACAGGATCCAGAGCTTGTTAAGAAAGCACAGGAGGCTGGTGCTAAGGGTATTTCTGTAATCATACCAAGTGGGAACATGATCATGCAGGAGCTGCCGATGATAACTGGTATGGTTGAGGTAGTGGTTGTTGACCACCAGTGTGTATATCCGTATCTAGTAGAGATTGCTAAGAAATACCATACTAAGATAGTAAATATTGATCCTGTAGCAAAACTCCCTGAAGCAATTAATATGCCTATGACTATAGAGAATGCGTCAACAATAGCGAGAGAGATTGTTAAGTTAGCTATTGAAAACTATAGACACCGTAGAAGGGATCTAGTATATAAGCCAGTGCATGTGTCAGAGTTTACTACAAATCCAACAACAATTGGGTTGAGGAAAGTTTTTGGAGGTAGCTTAAAGCCTTTAGCTGAAGCTATTAAACAAGGGTATATCAAGGGAGTAGTTGTTATGCACCACTGTACAAACCCAAAGATCAAGCACAACTATGGACACTATACAATAGCTAAGAGGCTTATAGAAAACGATGTACTAGTCTTTGCAACAGGCTGTTCTATGACAGCTATAGCTCTAACTGGTTTAGCCAAACCAGATGCTCTAGAACTAGCTGGCAAGGGTCTTAGAGAGTTCCTTAAAGGCTATGGACTACCCCCAGCTATACCTCTAGCCTTGTGTGTAGAGACTACACGCCAGCTCCTAGTATTATATGAGATAGCTAGAGAGCTAGGTATACCATTCTATAAAACACCGTTTGCAGCTAGTGCTCCAGAGTGGATGAATGGTAAAGCACTTAGTGCTGCACTATACCATGTAGCCCATGGTATACTCAGCCATATTGGAACCATTCCACCAGTAATAGCTGCTCCTAATGTGGAGAAGATACTTACTGAAGAAATGGTGAACATTACTGGTGGTAGAATAGTTATTGAACCAGATCCGGAGGCAGCCTCTGACATTATACTAAAGTATATTGAAGAAAGAGCTCTAGCTTAACCAGTTTATACAACGATATTTCTTTTTCACATACATAATATATTTTAGCTGATTACTATATAGGTAATAGATCTATGATATATTATATGGATCTAGAATTTATGTCATAGATCTGGCTGTTTCAAGTATGAAACTTTATATTCTATAACATACAATAATAGTAATATCGTTAGAGTTTCTAGGTGGGGTCTCTAATGGATCTATGGAGTATACTATGGAATGGACTAGGCTATGAACTCGGGAATCTTGTAAACTGGATTATAGGTGCTGTAGAGGGTGGTTTAGCTTATCTTGTATGGACTATGTATAAGAGGCATAAGGAGTGGATGGGTGAGGGTGTGTGAAGCCTCTAGTTAAAGCTATTATAGCTATTATAGTAGTTGCAGTACTACTAAGTCTAGGCTATATACTATGGATACAGTCTCTACATCAGCCTCCTCCCAAACCTAGTGGAGAAGTATTGTTAACAGTTGAGGGAGATATTGGGAAGACAAATAATGGAGACAAGTTTGAATTCGATATTGACATGCTTGAAGCTATAGCTGATAAGGAGTATACAATCTATGATCCATGGTTGAAGAAGAATATTACGTATAAGGGTGTGTCTATACTAAAGCTTCTAGACTATCTAGATGCTCAATCAGCTTCTAGAGTAGCATTGGTAGCTAAGGATGGGTATAAGGTAGTGCTTGACGTGGATGGTATTAGGAAGTATTGTCCAGACATTATGATAGCCTTTATGGGTGATGGAAAATACCTTTCATCTAAAGTAGGCGGTCCATTAAAGCTCATACTAGTTCCTTCAAAAAAGGATGCTATTGTAGACCATATACTAGTTGATATAATTGATAGTAAGGGATCACATAAATCAAAAGATGATAGGGATGCATACTTTAACGCAGGGTTTGAATGGTGGACTGTTAAAGTAGTTGTTGAAAAGGAGTAGAAGGGATGTAGAGAAAGCTATAGTAATTGTGAGGCTAGATAAAATATGGAGAAAACTGTTTTTCTACACACCCTACTTATACTAACCCTCTTTACCAAAATAGCTGTATGTTATAATAATAGTTCACATATATTGGCCACAACATTTATAGATGTTAACGGAAACTCCATATACGATCCAGGTGTTGATAAGCCATTAAGTGGTTTAGCAGTATCTAATGGAGTTGATATAGTATTAACAGATATTGAAGGGAAAGCCTTAATTGATAAAGGACCCTACTCTATAGTGTTTGCCATAAAACCTAGTGGATACAAACCTGTAACACCCTGGTATGTAGGAGTCTCTGATAGAGATAGAGTCTATTTTGGATTTAGGGAGACAGTAGAAGGTAATGAACTCTTTATAGCATGGATTACTGATACACACTTAGCTAGTTCAAGTAAGGAGGTAAGCTATGCTTTAAAAGTTAATGCAACTGCTAACCCTAGTGAATACCTTGCTAGAGTATTTAGAGAGATAAATAAATTATACAATAGAATAGACTTTATAGTAAATACAGGAGATATTGTCGCTGATGCTAACTGGGTTGACAAGGATACTGCTAGTAAATGGTTTACACTATATAGAAACCTAACAAGCACTCTACCAAAACCAGTCTATAACACTCCTGGAAACCATGACCTATTTGGTTTAAAGAACCCATCCATAAAGGAAGATAACCCTCTCTATGGACTAGGAATGTATACTAGATATCTTGGTCCACCCTACTACTCATTCAACTATGGCCCATACCATTTCATAGTATTGAGTCCACATGTAATTAGTAATGGAGAGCTTATCTACTCATTCCCCATTGAAGAAGTGTATTGGGTTGAGAAGGATCTACGTCTATCTAGTAAGAACAGGGTTATAGTATTCTCCCATGAACCTCCTCTAGAGTGGGCTAGAGACAGTAATGTAGATAGAGTCTTTGAGTTGTTAAAAGAAGTTAATGCTACACTGTTTTGCGGACACTGGCATATACGTGCAGATATAGAGTATAGAGGGCTTAGAGTATATGTTTCACCAGCTCTATCGGGTAGATGGTGGTGTGGCTCTAGCCGAGATGGCTTCTCATATGGGTATACTCTAGTCTATTTATCCACTAGAGGAGTTAATACATTGTTTAGAGAAGTTGGTAGTAGTGTTGTTATTGAGCTTAAGAAACCATATAGTGTATCCATATCTAGTGATAGAGAGGCCTTGTTTACCATATACCCCTCTAATGCTACTAGTTATCTTAGAGTATTAGCTAATGATGTTGAATTAGATGTAGATGTTTTAGACACTAATGTTTTATGGACTACTGTAAGAATTGATCTTAGTTGTCTAGATGTAGGATGGATTGATGTATGTTTCTATATCAATAATAGTCTTGTTAAGAAAATTCCTTTCTATATCAATAGTCTAGGTAATAGTGTATTGAATGTATCTACTGTTAAGGATAGGGCTTTTAGACTGCTTGGTAGGAAGGTTAGTGTATTATGCGTCTATACTGGGTATGAGCTATCTAGTCATACCTACATATTCTGGAGTAATAGATCGACGTTCCTACTAGGTACAAGATATCTTAGAGGCTATGAAGGGTTTAGTAGAGGTGATGTAGTTAAAGCTTCTGGATATATTATGGAGGTAGGAGGGGATAGTTTAGTACATGGTTCATGGATTTTAGAGTTATTTGAACAAGCTACTGCTATTGGGAGACAGGTTGTCAAGCCTACTAGAGTAGAACTGTCTAGTATAAGTGTCTGCACGCCATTAGTTGTTGTTGAAGGAACTGTTACTAGGACGGGTGTAGGATACTTCATTATTGAAGATAATGGAGTAGAGGTTACGGTTGTAGACCCGTTTATGTCTATAACAGTGCATCCAATGGATCATGTAGTGGTGTATGGTGCTCCCATAAACTTGTCTAATAGCTTATGCGTTGTCGTCAATAGTGTTGATGATGTAGTGTTTATTAGAGAGGATTTTATTCAAAAGATGTTTCTCCCTATTACTATACTATGTATGTCTATCATATGTATCTCTACTATACTCTATTATAAGGTGAGGAGACGTGTTTAGATTGTCTACACGTAGAGTTGCTAGAATAACTGTATTCCTAGCTCTATCAGTAGCAGGTTCTTTCATACCTCTTGGACCTACTGTAGCTCTAGACTCTCTAGCAGGATACTTTGTAGCAGCATACTATGGTTTACCAGAGGGAGCTATTGTCCTTGCACTAGGCTGTATGTTATCCCATTTTACTAAAGGACTTATAGCTTTAATACCTATAATATGGACTTCCTATCCAGCTATGGCTCTAGCGGGGTCACTATATGCTTACTGTTACCGTAGGTTTAGGAAGCCTTTAAACATAGTGTTTGCTATAGCGTTAGCAGTCTTTGTTAATACTTTCGGAGTCCTCATACCACTATGTTTTGTCTGGGGTTTAGCTATGATGCTTCCATACTTCCCTATACTAGCCTATGCCTCATTTATTAACGCTTTTATAGCTGCTCTACTAGCTGATGCTGTTAAAAGGTATAGGTAGTGGTGTTTTATTGACCGAGTATGCTGTAGAAATGGTTAATGTATCATATACTTATCCTAGAAGTACTAGGCCTGCTTTAGAAAACGTTACATTAAGGATTAGGAAGGGAGAGATAGTATCAATACTTGGCCCCACAGGATCTGGTAAGACTACACTAGCCTACTTACTCAACGGTACAATACCCCACTTTATAACTGGTGGTAAGCTTGAGGGTAGAGTATTGGTTAATGGATTGGATACACGTGAGCACTCTATACCAGTTCTTTCCCAAAATGTTGGATTAATATTTGATGAACCGGAAATACAGTGTCTGGGAATGACTGTATGGGATTCAATAGCTTTCGGCCCATCAAACCTTGGTCTACCAATAGATGAGATACTGTGGAGAGTAGAGTATGCATTAAAAGCTACTAGGCTTAAGGGGTATGAGGATAGAAACCCTATGCTACTAAGTGGTGGTGAGAAACAGAGTGTAGCAATAGCTGGAGCTTTAGCAATGCTCCCATCAATCCTTGTATTTGATGAAGCTACTTCAATGCTTGACCCTATTGGTAGACAACTGATCTACTCTGTAATACAGGAGCTTAATAGTAGGTATGGTATTACAGCTATATTGATTACACAGGAGACTGGAGAGGCACTATCTCTATCTAATAGACTTGTAGTAATGTATAAGGGGAGGATTATAGCTGATGGAGAGCCAGGGGAGGTTCTAGAAGATTATGAGAAGATTAAGGGTATTGGAGTTAAAATACCACAAGTTGTAGAACTATTCTATAAGTTAAGAAGACATAGACTCATAGATTTGTCTAAGATACCTATAACTATAGAAGAGGCAGCCAGCATTCTTAGAGAACATGTTATACATAGGAGATATAGACTTGTTAAACAAACACATGGTTTTAACAAGGCTATGGATAGGGATTTAGCAGTCTATGTAGAGGATCTACACTATATCTACCCTAATGGAGTCCATGCATTAAGAGGGGTTAATCTAGAGATCTATAGTGGAGAGTTTATTGGAATAGTTGGGCACAATGGATCTGGTAAGACTACTTTTGCTAAACACTTAAACGGTCTTCTAAAACCAGTTAAGGGTAGAGTACTAGTCTATGGAGAAGATACTAGGAACTTATCAACAGCTATTCTTTCAAAAACTGTAGGATATGTTTATCAAAACCCTGATGCAATGCTTTTTAGACCAACTGTTGAGGAAGAGATAGCTTTTGGCCCAAGAAACCTTGGTTTATCTAATAGAGAGGTTATGGAGAGAGTGGAGTATGTTCTTAAAATACTTGGTTTAGAGGAGTATAGAGATGTATCACCCGGTAGGCTTCCAAGAGGTCTTAAGAAACGTGTTGCTCTTGGAGCTGTTCTCTCTATGAAGCCTAGAATACTTGTTGTTGACGAGCCTACTGCTGGACAGGATTGGGCGGAGTCTGTAGAGGTTATGGAGATACTTAAGATGCTTAATAATAATGGCGTTACAGTTATAGTTATATCACATGATATAGAGCTTGTATCAGCTTATGTTAATAGGCTTATAGTGTTTAGCAGTGGGAGAATAATGTATGATGGATTGGTGCATAGGTTTTTCACTAATAATGATGTATTAAAGAGGGCTTCACTAAAGCCGCCACAAGTCACAGAGCTGTTGATGAAGCTCCTACCCGGTCTTAGAGAGTACCCTATTACAGTTGATGAAGCTCTTAGTCTAATAGAGGATCTTGTTAGAGGGGATGGCTGTGGCTCTTGAGTATAGAAAGTTAGACACTATATGGCATAGGCTTGATCCACGTACAAAGCTTCTATGGGGTTTACTAGTTGTTATACAATTAGCTATTTGGACACACCCTCTATGGCAACTTATGACTCTAGCTATAATAGTCTTACCTGGAATAGTGTCTAGAGTTCCATGGAGGTATGCATTGTCTATCTTTAAATACATAGTGCCCTTTATAGCACTAGTTGTACTGTTAGAGTCCTTCCTATACAATCCAGTGTTTTTGAGAATAGAAAATGGTAATCAGACAGTATTTGAGTTGCTTGGTTTTAAGGCTACTCTAGGAGGCTTGTTGTTTGGTGTAAACTTTGCTGAGAAGATATTTTTCTCTATAATATTTATATCTATTTTAACATACACTATACCATTCACTGACATACTATACCTATTCCAGAAAATAGGTGCACCATACCAGTTAACATTCACTATAGCTACAGCTTGGAGGCTAGCACCAATGTTTAGGAGAATCTATGATGAAATAGTTGATGCACAGAAAGCACGTGGATGGAATATAGAGGAGTGCGGGTTTTTTGAGAAAATGCATAAGATGATCCCTGTACTAGTACCACTATATAATCAGGCAATACTCTATGTTGAGAAGCTATCTCTGGCAATGGAGTCTAGAGCTTTTGGTTCAAACAAGAAGCCTACCATACCCAGAAAGTATGGTTTCAAACCAATAGACTATCTAGTGATAACTGTAGTTCTAGCTCTTATAGCTACTACAATATGGCTTACAGTACAGGGGTATGGGGTTCTCTAACACAGTTGTGTTTAGAGGAGTCTTTCTCTTCTAAACCCTCTCAACTACTACACTACCTATTCTCTCCTCAAGCTCTCTCATAGGTAGAACTCTTGTTCTAGGGCCAATGCTTGTTACAGAGTATGTTGCTGCAGCAACACTATACTTAACAGCTTCATAGAGATCATATCCATTAACGAGCATGTGTAGTAGAGTAGCAGAGAACATGTCGCCTGCTCCAACAGTATCAACGGTTTTTACACTTGGAGGTCTATACCTAACAGACCCGCTGCTACGTCCGTATACTACTGCTCCATCAGAGTCTAGTGTTAGAATAACATAGCTTGCTCCAAGCTCAAATAGTGAACTAGGTATGCTTAAACCACGATCTGTGAGGAGGGAAGCCTTATCCCTATTCAGTATAACTATTGGGCTATACTTTAACAAGCTAAGATACTGTTTCATCATAGTGTCTAGAGCGTATTCTAGAGGACGGTATACAATTAACTTCCCACTACTATAGGCTATCTCCATAGCCTTTAAAGCTACTTCATAGAAGACCTCTCCAACATAGATAGCTTTTGAAGAGCTAATATACTCTACCACTCTATCATCTAGCTTATCTGGAGATAGAGCTGATCTATCATTGATCATACATAATATGTTAGACCTACCACTATCTGAGAGAAAAACTATTGTCTCAATAGTGTTAGAGTCTTTATCAATCTCAACACAGTCAACACTAACACCCTCCTCCAACAAGTCTATTAAAAGCTCTACACCATACATATCTGTAGCTACTTTACCATAGAAACAAGCTGCTGTACCAAGTCTTGATAAAGCAACAGCTACATTCGCTCCCGACCCACCTGGGAATGAGCCGAGGTATTCATAGTATGATATTGTCCCACGTAAGCTCTTTCTCTGTCTAACATAGTGGTCTATAGCTATAGACCCTAGTGTTACAACAGTGGTGCCTCTAGACTTGTGCTGTCTAATATAGGATTCCATAATCTTCTTACAAAGCATCTTAGATAGATCACGGCCTGTTAGACAAACAATATCTCTATACATGATAACCTTGTGTATAACGTCTCCAAACAATCCTTCAACAGTGCTTTTTAGCAAGTCTCTATCAACACACAATGGGTTAACTAGTAGTAGGTAAAACCATTTACCAAGATCTGTTAGTGTATAACATTTAGCTCTAACTCTACGTTCACCGCTCTGCTTAATAACTACATGCTCTCTAAGTATACCTATCTTAACAAGATCCTTTAGAGCATAAATAACTGTTCTATTAGAGTACCTACTTAGACTATTCACTATATCTGTTTGACAAACCATTCCATCAAGATCCATTAAACCAAGTATTTCAAACATTATACTCCTTGAAAACAGCGTTCTCAAAAGACTCAATCTTTCACTAGGGTCTAGTGGTAACGGCATTATTGTAGGCCATAGATCCTCTTTTACCAATATAACCCACCATACCCGAATAGTCTATATGCACTAGTAGCCAGTATTAAAATAACTATATATTGGCATAATTGTTTTAAGAGGTTTATTGATGTGAGGGAAAAAACTTTATATTAAGTATAGATCGTGTCAACTTACTTTACTGGAGGAAGTATATCGTGTTTTTCAGTATTAAGCATCTTATAGAGCATCTTAGCTATTGCTGCAACCTCTACAGCTCTCTCTTTAGCACCGGGTATAGCTCTTGTCAGCCATGCTCCTTTTGCAGCTTGTTTAGCAGCTGTCTTAGGATCTAGATCTAGTGCTAGTGCTCCAACAGCAGCTGGCACGGTTATGTTGATTATTGTATGTCCAATATACTGTAATTCCTGTGCAACAACTGCTCCAGCAAATAGGGCTAGACCGTATAAGTCTTTAGGTATACCCTCTGGAACCTTATCCTCCAATACAAACTCTGGTACAGCCTTAGCTGATAGATTTTCTACATGAATCCTCTGTCCATCAATAACTACGTCGTAGCTAATGTAGGAGTCGAAGCCCCAGTACTTCTGTGAGAACTTGTCCGGTCTTCTACCACCACCACGTAGCTCAGTGAACTTGATCTCTATCTTCTTACCAGTAAATGCTGATAGTATCATTGAACCACGTTTTTCAACATACTCCTTACGCTCTAGATCAAGCTCTCTAGCTACTTCTTCAAGTGACTTACCTGCTTTAAGCATTTCATATACCTTTAACGCTCTCCTATATATAGCACGGTCACGTACATCAACACTTGCTAGTAACAAGGTCTTTGTAACAGGTCCTCTACGTACTTCTTCAGCTTTTCTAGCAATAGTGTTTAGTGAGCATATAGCCATTTCCGGATCGATGAAGCTCTGTAGCTTATATTTCTTAATATCTTCAGCAGCCTTCCACATATCACCCTTATACTTCATTAGTAGACGAATAGCTGGTACAGCATCACCACATAAGTGTCCTAGTGGTGGGTTAACTGGTCCGCCTGAGAAACCAGCACCTATTATAGGAGCCTCTTCTAATCCAGCAAATATCTCATTTAAAGCCATAGAGCCTAGTACTGATGGTGCACCAATATCCTTTAGTATTAATCCAAAGTCTCCGAGAACACGTGCAAAGTCTAGTTCCTCATGAGTACCCCTTATATGAACCGCCTTTGGTAGTCCAAGAGCCTCTATAGCACCAAGTCCAGCTGTATATGCTGAGTCCTTTGAACCGAATGGTCCATACTCTGGGCCTAGGAAACAATCTGGGTGTACAATCTCCATAGCAACAGTTGTACCAATAAGTGCTGGCCATAATGGATAGGCTGTTATACCAGCACCCTCCATAGCCTCTTTAACTCCAAGAGCAGCCTCCTTAGCAATCTCCTTAGCTAGTGTTGGTATAGCTATGTCTTCTCCAAGCCTACTGTGTCCATAGATAGCTCCACCAGCTACGAATGGAGGTAGCTTAGCTCCATCAAATGGAAGTAGCTTCTTAGCCCTTAGTTTCTCAAAAACTCTCTGATAAGCTGCAAAAGCAGGTATTCTATTAGTAAACTTGTTTGTTACAAGTCCAATGCCCCCAGTACGTGCAGCACCAGCATGCATTCTAGCTAAAGCACCTAGTTTACGGTTAGCCATTGGCACACCAGCTCTAGCTCCAACACCAGCAAAGTATGCTAGAGAAGCAGCTATCAAAGCAGCATTCTCTGGAGAAGCCCCAGCTTCTTTAGCAGTACGTACTGCACGTTCAATCATTATATCAAGAGGGATCTCTGGAGCACTAGCATCTATTAAAGCATACTTACTGTCTTCTATCATAAACTCAGCTATAACGTTTGCTGTAGATAATACAGCTATAACAAGTGAACCATGACCTTTAGTAGCAGCTTCAAGCTTGTCATTAGTCATCAGATCTGGTTTAAAGGTTACAGCAGAATGGACTGCAAGAAGTAGTTTTTCAAGTTCAGACATTTAGGTCACCTAGATATTACCATAACCTTTCAAGTATATTGTGTAACAGCTAAAAATTTAAAGTTATGTATGCACCTTTTATAAACAAAATGTGCACATTAAACATTTCTAGAAAAGTTGATACTTTTCCGTAACCACACTATAGCTCTAATGTAGGAGTACTATAGTGTGCATATGCTTAATTAATAGAAACTACTCCCACCCATGATACCCTTCACAATCAACTACAACATACTTAAACCCGAGTTGCTTAATCTTATTAATACAATTACCTATTCTCAACTTCTCTACAAGTACACTAAGGGAATCTGGGTGTGTCTCTACCCTTAGGCAATCACCATGAAACCTTGCTCTAACAAAACCTACTCCACTACACTTAATAATCAGCTGCTCTACTTCTTCAACCAACTTTAACTCATCATCAATAATAAGGTATCTATATGGAAACCTTGTAAGTAAACATGTTGTTCTATACACTTGTTTAAATGGTAGATCCCTCTCTACAACATACTCTCTTATATCATCCTTAGCTATACCTACATCAATAAATGGACAGCACACCCCCTCCTCTCTTAAAGCTCTAATACCGGGTCTATACTCCCCTAGATCACTAGTATTTGTTCCATCAAGAACAACTTCTACACCATACTCCATAGCTTTCTCTTTAATAAGCCTATACATACGCTTCTTACACACATAGCACCTATTCCTAGTATTTAACAATATATCCCTCTCCTTCATAACCTCATTATCTCTTATAACAATATGTCTTACACCAAGATCCCTTGCTACTCTACAAGCATTCTCTATAGAATTTCTAGGTATGTATGGAAAATCTATAGTAATTGCTAGAACATTATCTCTACCCATAGCCTCTAAAGCTAGATACAGTAACAAGCTACTATCAAGACCTCCTGAAAAAGCTATAACAGCCCTATCTAGAGAACCAAGTAGTTCCATGAGATCCCTAAACTTTCTCTCAACAACCATTTATAGAAACCCTTCTCTAATCACTCATACAGCTTCTGCAAACCAATACACCTATATACAATACTATGCAGTTTTCTTAAAGGTATACCTGTCTCTCTAGAAATAGCCTCTAGATCACTATATTCAGGCTTTACATTAACAATTGTTCCATCAGATAGTTTTGAATACTTTACTCTAACACTATACCTCCTACCTCTAACACTAACCTCTATAGACTTTGTCTCACGATAAGCAGTCATCCTTACAACATCATGTATTCTAACACCAAGTGTGCCTGTCTCAATCATTAAGAGCTTTGCTATCCTATACTTATCACCAGGTCTAGTAATAACCTGTATTATATGGCTAGGCCTATTCTTCTTACCAGTAGTCGGTATTACTTGTACATCGAGAGCTCCTTCACTAAGTAGTTTATCAATAAGGTATCCTAGAGTCTCACCTGTTACATCATCAACATTTGTTTCAATAAGGCCTACAACTTCTAGATCCCTTGTATCATAGGCTACCTCGCCCTCAATAACTCTAAGAACATTGGGTATGTGTTCAAACTCTTTATCACCAGCTCCATAGCCTATCTTCTTGACAACCATACTAGGCATTGTTTCAACAAACTCTGTAGTTATAGAAGCTATTAGTGCTGCCCCTGTTGGTGTTAACAGTTCAGAGTCTATACTCCTATGTATTAATGGTATACCGTGTCTACAAGCTATCTCTAATACAGCTGGTGCAGGACTAGGGATTACACCATGAGCCATACGTATTACTCCTGAACCAGTAGCTACTGGTAAACAAAGCCTCTTTGTCTCTAAGAAACCAAGTTCTTCAAGTAGAGCATATGTAGCTATAACATCAAATAATGTATCACTAGAAGCTAGTTCATGGAAGTGCACCTTATCTCTAGAAACTCCATGGACTCTAGACTCTGCTTCAACAAGTATGTCTATAGTATCAGCGACCATTCTACACGTACTGTCTCTAAGCCCTAGTTCTCTAGATATCTCTCTAGCATCTCTCAATAGATCATCTATAGTGTATTCATGCACGTCATTGTGGTGTCCATGTTCATGTCTATGTTCATGAACCTTTAGTACTACTTTAGAAGCTCTTATAGAACCTGCTTTCTTAACAACAGTTACATCAATACTGAATTCTTCAACAAAGTCTAGATGCTTCTCTATAAGCTCTGCAACCTCTCTAACCCTATCAATAGATCCTCCAATATCGATTAGAGCTGATACAAACATGTCTCCAGAAGCACCAGCTATACGTGGGTCTATTACAAGTACTCTAGACACGGTTTATAGCCTCCAAACCTATCTATTCCTATATCTAGCTACACGGTTGGCTATTAATGCAGCTGCTACTGCCGCTCCAACACTATTATCTATATTTACTGTAAGCACTCCTAAAGTACATGACTGTAGCATTGAGAATAGAGCTGATAAACCCCTACCGCCTAGTCCATAGCCTTTTGAAGCAGGTACGCCAATAACTGGTATGTCTAGGAAGGAGGCTATAACTGATGGTAGTGCACCTTCTAAACCAGCTATAACTATAGCTACGTCAACATCTTCTTTTACAAGTTTCTTAACAGCATCTAGTGTTCTAAGAAAACAAGCTATACCAACATCATATACACACGTAGTCCTACAGCCAAGTTCTTCAACAATAACCCTAGCTTCCTCAGCTAAAGGTATATCAGCTGTACCAGCTGCTACAACACCTACTCTACCGCCAGTCTCTTTAACAGCATATCCTTTTCTACGAATAACAGCTATACGTCCAACCCTATTTACAAGGACATCATACTCTCTACTATACCTCTCAATTAAGCCATAGTGTTCATCTCTAAGTCTAGACAATATAACCCTTCCATCACGATCTAGTATTCTATCAATAATCCTCTCTAGTAAGCCACAGCTCTTATACTCTGCAAACACTATCTCCGGTACACCCCTCCTAACCTCTCTACCAAGATCGAATCGTACAATATCCTCTATATTCTCTAAACTATACAGTTTAATCCTCTTCTCAGCTTCTTCAACACTTATCCTACCACTAACAAGATCCTCTAATATCCTTCTAAGAGACAACAACCAATCCCCTTTAAAGGATGTTTAAACACTATACTATACTATATAGATACATTATATAAACATGGTGGATTTACTTAAACAACCAACGGCTCTTATCCATATATACGTCTCTATAGGAGAACTCTAGAGAATACTCGTAATCAACACCACGTACTATAGCAAATGGTGTGTTCTCACTACCCTGCCCCATAACAAGTTCTGCAGCAGCCGCTATCTCATCAACAATATTTACACGTGTAACCCTCATAACATAGCCGTATCGATCGGTCAATCCTCTATAGTCACGAAACGGGTTTATACCGGAAAACCCTATAGCCATGTTAACCACTCCTCTACGAAACTGGCGTCCATAAGTATCAGTTATAACAACGGCTACTCTTACACCAGTAAGCTTCTCAATAGACTCACGTATCCTACGTGCAGAGCCATCTGGGTCAACTGGTAGTAGTACAACTTTGTTTAACCCACCACTATTAGACCTATCTATACCAGCATTAGCACACACTATACCATGCCTAGTCAACACGATAATATGTCTATCAACAACTTTAAGTAACTCACTAGACTCTCTTAAAATAAGCTCTACAAGACACGGATCCTTATCGGTTTTCTCAGCAATCTCTACTGCTTCTCTAGAGGGAACAACACTATCTAAGTCAACTACACGTCCCTCAGCCTTAGAGACAACTTTCTGAGCAGCTACAATAACATCCTTATCCCTAACTCCAACACCCTGCTCTCTAGCTATACGTACAATCAGCTCACCAAGATCTGCTCCATAGACTATTTCACCACTATAGTATAATCCAATAACCTCAATAGATCTATAGTCGCTCAACCCTATAGCATCCCTCAAAGTACAGATACTAAATACAGCTTTAAAATAAACTCTACGATTAGGATATTTAAAACATAGGATAGTATAGGTAGTCAATACAATATACTAGGCACTCTATATAATGTGACTAGATAATATAGTAGCAAGTCTACAGCTAATCTATTTAATACTATTTGTTAAGAAGTAGTTTATTAAGTTCACTATTACCTATCTCCACCCATTTACCATGAACCCATCTATAATATACTACTGGGTATAAAGCTAGTAGCTCTTCAAGCTCCACTTCTTCATAGTTACTCGTACTACCTATAAAAGACCATAGCTTATCCAGTACACTATAATCTCTATCTACATCAACTGTTTTAATATGGACATAGCCTATAGAGTCTTCAGTAAAGTATATTATAGTTAGTTGTCCTAATAGAGAGAACACCTTAGCCTGAACCCATACATGCCTATTCTCACCCACCATTATATCATAGGATTTCAGTTCATAAAACCTTGTTAAACCACTAGCTCTATACTCTATAAAGTCTGGCTGAGCATATACTCCATAAAACACGTTGTCTTTATGCAGTAGTATAACATGGGTTCTCGGCCTATACAGTCCAGTGTATGGTGAAGAAGCCCATGCACACAGTATCCTCCACATTCTAGCAACTATAGCTCTATACTTATCCTTATCAACTACTACACCATACCTCTTAAGCTCTCTATTAAACACAGCTATACAGCATTTAAGAGCCTTCCCTAGTAAAGGCTTAAAGGATCTAGATTGGTAGTAGTTATACTGTGCAATAGCTGTATCAATTGCTTTACCAAAAGCGAGTTCAACAGGATCACTAGATGTATCGCCAGCAACACTTTTTACAAATCTATACGTAGGGATAGCTCTAACGTATACCATAGTACACCACTTCTAGACTTATACACTTAAAAGTGTAGAACCTATTATTTAGTTAACTCTAGCATATCACTGCTTTATAGCAATAGAGTATAGCTTAACAATTAGTAAAGAGATTGTTTATCAAACCATTAAATAAGCATAGAAGATACTATAGTTAAATATAGTTAAAATATCTACAGTAATGCTGTATAGTCTCTAGCAGACAATAACCTAATAATACAGGGTTCTCTTAAACCGACTATTCTCTTTAGTAAATCTATACTATCATAGTAGGTGTACATTTTCATTACTGAGATATATATGAAGAGGAGTTTATTGTTAAATTGTATAGGATGATAGGATTAGTAATAACAC
>Ga0190312_1000291_pt1 | contig 17404 bp, 19 predicted proteins | sample 487007910_MG_FD_165046 | JGI IMG/M metagenome (GOLD analysis project Ga0190312, IMG submission 165046) | Hydrothermal vent sediment bacterial communities from Southern Trench, Guaymas Basin, Mexico - 4870-07-9-10_MG | ecosystem: Environmental > Aquatic > Marine > Hydrothermal vents > Sediment ... | reverse complement strand
CTACAGCTATTATAGAGTATGCACAGAAACTCTATGAGACTGAGGGTAAGGAGGTGGTTGCCCGTGCATGGTATTTAAGTTATTTTCAATATTTTGATAACTTGCACAGGCTTCTCCCTTAACCACCTCATTTCTGTCGGTGGTTCATCGGGAGCTACATTGACCGCCACCACTTGGGCGGTCTTACGAGATATGAGGAACAATCTCCCACTCCTGATAGCTACTCTGCCGTCATTGGAGCGGGAGAAGAGGTTGAGACATGCAACATGTTGAGCATTAAATGTGAAACTACATCTCCTACACCTAAATCTTTCTTTATCAACTCTGTTCCTCTTATCAATGTAGCCGCATATTGGGCAGATAATGGATGTTCCTTTAGCCTCAGCCTCTAATACGCTTAATCCACGCTCATTGAATTTATAGTCAATATACTCTATGAACCTACGATATGGAAAAGTGGATAACCTATAGTTTAGTTGTTTACTCCTCTTCCTGCCATTGAGTCTTAAGTCCTTGAGATTCTCCTTAACCAAGTCAGCATTGTGCTCCCTAGCAATCTCCGCTAGTAATGTAGTTATCTTCTTTAACCTATCCTCTATACGCTTCCTCTCACGGTAACCATACTTAGCGAGAAGCGTATCCCTTAACCTAGAATGCTTAACTTTCTCTTGGATGCTTTTCCTAATTCTTCTATAATTTGTACGTATTTTCCTGATATCATGCCTTATTGAAAACAACACGGCTTCATTCTTATCGTAATTAACCATTAGACAGTCAACACTATCCTCATTGATATCTATGAAAAGCTTATTTCTATGCTCGTTAACCTCAACATTCTTACATATGGTTAGAAGCAAGTATACTTCATCCCCTTCAACCAGTATCTTAGAGTTACCTAGCCTAGCTCCCTCAACCTCTTTCCTAGCGTAACCGTACTCCATCACTAGGAATCTTAAGTAAACACCACTACCCTTTGACACGGTCAATACTAAGAAGCCATGTATCCTATCAAGCTTGTAGGTGTCAATGTGAAGTTCGATAACCCTATTATCTTCCACCTTAGGCGGTGATGGTGGTGATAATCTACTCTTTTTCTTCTTTGGCAGTCGTTTCCATTTGTTCAATAGTTTCCTATAGCTACGGTACATCGCTAAAGCTCTCTTGTAAGCTTCCTGAACGAACTTATTGTGGAGATGAGGATATTTTTCTCTTAAAACTCCATAACACAGCTTATGTGCTCCCTTCCTACTACGAACATCATTCTTAATGATAATATCTAATGTGTCTTTTACCATTAACGTGTAATCATTTAGGAGAGAAACTAATTGATTCCTATCGCAACTTGTTAGTGGTATAAGCTTAAACTTAATAGTCTTCTCAATAGTTTTAGTTACCATTGCTAGTCACCTCCTCTATGACCTTTTTTATCTTCCTGAACTTCTTTGAACGCTTACCATAGATTCTACCAGCAAAGCTAACCACTATTGATATAAAATCCTCGATAAGCTCCTCCATATAACCCTTCTCAGTTTCCTCGATAATCTCTATCTTAACCTCATGTGACTCAAAGTATCTCTTAAGATAGTCGAACCCAAACCTTGTAAGCCTATCTTTAAACTCTACTACTACGACATCAGCTTGATGATTCTCAACAGCATTGAAGAGTTTCTGTAATCCGTTTCTATTCTCATTCAACCCGCTGGCAACATCGGTTATCACATCAACAACCTTGTATCCTTTAGCAGAACAGTAACTTCTAAGCCTTTCAATTTGTCTATTTAAATTACCATCTTTCTTCTGTTTATGAGAGCTAACACGAGCATAAATGACCGCTCTTATTTCTCTCGTCTTCTCTCCAAGAAAGCGTTTGAGTTCACTTTCTGGTATCATCCATAGCTTACCGATCCTTCTAGCTCTCAGCTTACCAGATTTAATCCACTTCCTAACAGCTACAGTAGAAACGTTAAGCATCCTAGCAACTTCAGATACCTTATAGAGACGCTCCATCATTCATCAACAATAAGTAAGGTTTCCGAAGTATTTAAATGTTACTCAAACTTCTGAAATAACTTAAGTAGTCAAATAAGCGAATAGTCTATGTATTCAGCCATTACAGTCCAGGCTATATCTATGGACCAGATATTGTACCTAGTGGACAGCTTGTTAGATGGGAGGTTATCTATGTAGACATACTAGCCAAGATCAAGGCAGGCATCTATACACCATATAATCTAGAGAATGTAGACTACTGGTATCTACTAAACACTGGAGCAGTTGATCTTGGTGCACACATCTATGAAAACGGCTCAGTAATGATGATTAATCCCAAGTTTAATCCATTACTAAAGACTATAATGGTTAAAGACAAGCTAACTGGTGAAACACTTAGTGTCCACGATCTAGTGTTAAGGAGGTATGAACAAATGAAAACATCATTTATGCTAACACCACTACAGTTAACAGCTAAGACACACAAGTTTGAAAACATTGCTAAGATAAGTATAAACTATGGAACACAAGATAACCCTGTATCAAAAGACTACTATATAGGCGGCATATTCGATCCATTTGTAGGACCATTATCTGGATATAGTATCAAGGAAGATGAGTATGGAAAAGCGGTTTCAATACCTACAGGACAGAGGCTTAGCCACGACGATCTATGGTCTATGCAGTGGTTCTTAGACTATGTAGAGTTTCTATCAGGACCTGGTTAGATAGTCTAAGGTTATTTTATTAAACTAGTATCTCTAGTAATTTGGTAAATGTAGGTGGAGAGAATGATTAACGGAGATGTTAATTCAAACATTTTTTTCATCTCCTTCAGATAAGGGTTCTAGAAAGGTTATAGAGTTAAAAAGTATTACTAAGAAGTTTCCTGGTGTTACTGCTTTAGACAATGTATCTATGGATGTTAGAGAAGGTGAAGTACTAGCTCTTCTTGGAGAGAATGGTGCTGGTAAGTCAACGTTGGTAAAGATACTTTATGGAGTATACACACCTGATTCTGGAGAGATTATTGTTAATGGTGAGAGAGTCTCTATAAACGATCCTAAGGATGCTATAAGACTTGGTATTGTAATGGTTTCACAATCACCCCAACTCATAGATTCACTAACTGTTTCAGAGAATATAATAATTGGTTTAGGAGAGTATGGAGTATTGTCGCATGTATCAAGTGTTAAAGAGTATATCAAGCGCGTTAGTGAAGAAGTTGGTGTAAAAGTTGATCCAGGGGTTAAGGTCTGGCATCTAAGTTATACACAGAAACAGCTTGTAGAGATTCTTAGAGCTATACTTCTTGGAGCAAAGGTCTTGTTGTTAGATGAAGCTATAACCTATCTACCACTTGAAGAGAAGAGGAAGTTCTATAAGTTTATACGTAGTTTTGCTGATAAAGGGGGTAGTGTTGTACTTATAACTCATAAGATCTATGAAGCTATGGACGTAGCTGATCGTATAACTGTTCTTAGACAGGGACGTATAGTTGATACAATTGATCGTGAGACAGCTACACTCGATCAAGTTAGGAGGATGATGTTTGGTGAAAGAGCTAGAGAAATTAGTTATGAAAGACTGCCGTCATCAAAGCCTTTAGAGACAGCATTACTTGAGGTTAAGAAGCTATGGGTTATAGGTGATTTTGGTGAACCAGCTGTTCGTGGTGTAGACTTACTTGTTAGAGCTGGCGAGGTTGTCGGTATAGCTGGTGTAGCTGGTAATGGCCAGAAAGAGCTTATACAAGCTATTATTGGTTTAAGGAAGGTTTCTAAAGGTGTTATAAAGATCCTTGGTAGAGATGCTACTAATAAGGGTACAAAGTTTGTTAGAAGACTTGGTGTAGGCTATATACCAGATATACCTGTAAAACACGGTGTTTCACTAGACAATACTATTGTAGAAAACATAGCTATACTGCCAGTATTTACAAAATTCTATATAGACTGGAGTAGTATTAGGAGACTTGCTACAAAACTCATTAGGGAATACAGTATTATGACACCAAGTACTGATACACCAGTTAAACTATTGTCAGGTGGTAATATAATGAAGGTTCTTGTATCACGTGAACTAACTGTTGCTAAGAAGATGCTAATAGCATATAATCCTACAAGAGCACTTGATGAAGCAACAGCTATTAAGGTACGTAGGATTATTAAAGAGAAGGCTATGAAGGAAGGTGTTGGAGTACTATTTGCTTCAGAAGATCTTGATGAAGTATTCCAGTTAAGTGATAGAATACTTGTTATAAACTCTGGCAGGATCGTTGGTGAATTTGAAGCTGAGAAAGCTAGTAGAGATCATGTTGAAAAGCTTATGGTGATGTAGTATGGTGTTTAAGGAGAGTTCAAAAAGGTTTAGAGGATTTATAACAGAGCCTAAAGTTATTGCTTTAATAATAGGTACGATATTGTATGTTGTTGTTATGGTTGTAGCTACACTATTCTATTTCAATAGAGACTTGATATTACTGTCAACAATAGTCTATACTATATACTACCTATATGTGACTATAGTGTCTTACACAAGGATTATTATTATCAAGAGAGTTAAACCTATACCCTTTAGTGGAGCCCTTATACCTATTATGTCACTAGTTATAGGCTTGTTGCTATCCTCTATAATATTGTCTCTAGCTAGAGGGATTTCTCCAGTAGACCTATTCTTTGCTGTAGGTAGAGCTTTTTTCCAACTAACTGTTATCAAGGATTTAGTCATACTAACTCTTGTAGGTATATCGCTTGTACTAGCATTTACTGGTGCTGTATGGAATATTGGTTCTGAAGGACAGATACACATGGGTATGATGGTGACTACATGGATTGCGTTATTCACAGCACTATCTAGTATACCATTCCTAGCTAAGATAGTTTGTGTAATACTTGCTGGAGTATTTGGAGCACTATGGGCTGCTATAGCAGGTCTTCTTAGAGCATATGCTGGCATTGATGAAGTACCTATAACTCTTATGATGAACTATATAGCCTACTACATACTCGACATACTAGTCTATGGTCCATGGAAGGGAGAGTATACCTACGGATACATACGTACAGATGAGATACCTCATGGAATGTGGTTTCAGAGGGTATGGATACCTGGTTTACCTAGTCTAACAGCTACATGGGAAGCACTATTACTTGCTATAGTAATTGGTGTACTTGCTTGGTTGTTGTTGAAGTATACAACTATTGGTTTAAGAATACGTGTCCTTGGCTCAAACCCTGATATACTGCGTTCATCAGGTATAAGTGTTCCATTAACAATAGTGCTGGCTTTAACTATATCTGGCTTTGTATCAGGTGTTGTTGGAGCGGTATACGTTCTAGGTGATACACATAGACTAGGCTATCCTATTGAAGGACAGACCGCTAACCATGGCTATCTGGGTATACTTGTAGCATGGCTTTCAATGCTTGATGTACGTGCTGTACCTGTTGCAGCATATATTGTTAGTGCTCTACGTAATGCTGGATTGCTTGTACAGATAGCTGGTATTGGTGGTACTGAAACAATGTTTGTATTCATAGGATCTGTGTTGCTCACATATAGTGTTGTAAGGATTTTGTCAGAGTATAGTGTTAAGATAAGGTATAGGTGATAAACTATGGTAGTAGATATAATACTCAATATAGCACCAGTATTTATAACATACTATCTAGTAGCACTTGGACACGGCTTCTTCGAGAAATCTGGTGTTTTAAACCTAGCTATTGACGGGTTATTTATACTAGCTGCTTCAGTAACATTTGCTGTATCAGTATACACTCTAAACCCATGGCTAGGCCTACTAGCTGCAGTAATAGTTGATTCATTGTTTGGTGTATTCCTAGCATATGTGACTACAAAGTTTCCTGTAAGCCATGGAGCTGTTGGTTTGTCACTAATGTTTCTAGGCTATGGACTAGGCCTTGTAGTTGGTACTCCAGCAAACTTCTACGCTAGTGCACGAGAGATAAACCCTGCTGACTACACATTAAAGATCACTACTGATATAGAGATAGCTATGTATGTAATACCATTACTTATAGGACTTCTACTACTACACATACTAAACTATACAAAGCTTGGAGTAGCTATAAGAGCCTCTGGCGAAAACCCTCATGCAGCAGCATCTCTAGGTGTAGACGTTCTACGTACAAGATTGATAGCTGGAGCTATAGGCTATGCACTAATAGGAGCTGGTGGAGCATTCTTTACACTAGCATGGAGGTCTGGATGGGATCCAAAACTATACCTACTAGGATATGGGTGGATAGCATTTGCTATATCACTATCAGCTGGTAGACACCCACTGCTAACAGCATTGAATGCATGGATCTTTGCTGGCCTTGTAAGATACCAGTTTACAATACAGGTAGTTGCTGGTCTTGGTACAGAAGCTGGTAAAATGCTTCCATTTATAGCAGCTATAGCTGCTATGGTTATATTCAATATAACGCCTCTTAGAAAGATACTTGCTACACCAGCTAGTCTTGGAAAGATCTATTATAAGGAGGAGAAGACTGTTTAGAATAGATATTTTTCCTCTACTACTAAAAGAATTAACATAGGAATGTATTTGTAGTGGAGATCGTGTTGAAGCTTAAGTATATGGGTATGTTGTCTCTATTTTTAGGAGTACTCTTAGTTATATCATCATACACTATTTTATCAACTAGAGAATATGTTACCCGCAACTTCCATGAAGACCTAGTAATTGATATGAATAGTAGTTATAGTAAGTGCTATTACGTATATAGTGGCTCGCTCTTAAACATGACAATAAATAGTAATGGTACTATAGAGTTTAGTATATACTCTAGAGACTCTAGCATTGTATTAGAAGACAGGGTTATTTATAGTAGAGAAGCTCATAGGGGTTTATATAATGTGTCAGAAGAGGGTGTCTATTGCATATTGTTTATAAATAATAGGTTAGATCGGCTGATACATGTAGAGTATGCACTAGATATCTATTCATGGAGTATAGTTGAACAATACCCACTACTATCGGTTTCAGGTTTTTCAATTATAGTATTTAGTATAATAGTGCTGTATTATGTATTCATACGTTCTTATGAAGTTAGAGGATACACTAGTGTTTTAGAAAGAGAGGATATAGTATGTAAGTCTAAATCATTAAATAAACATGAATGCGTTATAAGATTATGTAGAGAAGTCTCTCTTAACAAGTTTAGAGATATAGTAGAGTATCTTAAGGAGTTGAAGGGATATAGTAGAGTAAGGTATCTAAGTGAAAACATAGTATTTCTAGAAAAGAAGGGTAAACTACTAACTAGAAGATATGAGGATAAACCAAGAACACTAGTTATTAGTATAAAAGATAACACTATAACACTAAACTATATTATACCACCACTCAATGCCTCAGGATCCATTGATCTAAAGCATATTTATGAAGAAGTTGTTGAAATAAAGAGCTTAATTGATAAAGACTCTTAGACCAAAATAATGAATATAAAATACTAGAAATTCCTACTACTAAGAGATGCTAGGAAACGTCTTATGTTTAAAAACCTATGAAGTCCTCTGGTTTAGGAGGCTCAGGCCTTAACCCCTTCCTCTCTCTAATCTTTCTAACAAGATCCATAAGCATTGTATCAGGTACTGGAGCCCAACGGCTAAACTCTTGACCCCATAGTGCTTTACCAGCTGTTGCTCCACGTAGTGCTTCAGCTAGATCGAATGTTTCTGCTACAGGTATCTCACCTACAATACGTACTATTGGACCCTGTTGTATAACGTGTAGTATCTTACCACGCCTCTTAGAAAGTACTGTTGATACACTACCCATATACTCCATTGGAACCTTTATATCAAGCTTCAATATAGGCTCTAGCAGTGTTGGCCTAGAAGTTAACATACCAGCGTATATGGCGTTACGAACTGCTGGATATAGCTGGCCGGGTCCACGGTGTGCGGGGTCTTCGTGTATGATAGCATCATGGAGTACTACTTTTACACCACGTACTGGCTCCATAGCCAGTGGTCCTTCCCTCATTGCTAGACGGAATCCCTGTATAATAGTGTCTTTGACTTCTCTAAGGTGTTGTACACCAGTTGTAAGGTCTACAAAAACATCTATGTTCTCATCAATAGCCCATATCCTCCTTGCTTCATCATACTCCCATCCAGCTTCATCACGTAGTATCTTAGCTCTCTCCCTATGATCCATGTCTTCTACAACAATTCCCTGGTGTATAAGCTCTATTGTACGCTGGTCTAGTGGTTCTACATTAATGTATAGCTTGTTATGCTTGTTAGGTGACTTACCCTCAAATACCTGGCTCCTCCCACGAATACTCTCTCTATAGACAATAACTGGTTGTGAAACAATAACCTCCATACCATAGTTCTCTTTAAGCATTGTCAGTGCTATCTCAATATGTAGTGTACCCATACCGCTAAGCAAGTACTCACCAGTCTCTTCATTAATCTTTACAACAAGACTTGGATCCTCAATACTTAGTTTATGGAGAGACTCTATAAGCTTTGGAAGCTCACTAGGACTCTTAGGCTCAACAGCAACTGTTACAACTGGTTCACTAAGCATACGTAGTCTCTCAAATGGTGTCATAACATCCCTATACCTTATATCAACTATTGTCTCACCAGCACGTGCACGGTCAAGGCCTAGTACAGCAGCTATATTACCAGCAATAATCTCATTAGCAAGTTCTCTATAGGGGCCCATGTAGAGACTTACTTGTAGAATCTTCTGTTTCATACGAGCATTTATAAGCCATACTTCTGTACCAGGCTTTAGTGTTCCAGAGAATACACGTCCAGTAGCTACGATACCTGCATGAGGGTCGATCTTTATATCATGTGCAAGCATTACAACAGGTCCGTCAGGATCTACTTCAAGCATAGCTTTAGCTATATCACTATTAAGATCCCCTCTCCATATCTTTGGAATACGGTACTTCTGTGCTTGCTTAGGATTGGGTATAAACTTTACAACCATATCAAGAACTGCTTCATGTAGTGGAGCTAGCTTCTGTAGTTCTATAAGAGCCTCCTTACTACCTCTCTGATACAGAGCTGTTATATCACTAAACTTTATACCCCTCTCTCTAGCCATTGGTACAGTAAAGCCCCATCTATCCTTAGCACTACCAAAAGCTACATGCCCCTTACTTGGATCAAGCTGCCATAGTGACTTAAACGGTTTATCAGCATACATTGATATAAGGCTGTTGACTTCCTTAATAATCTGTACAAACCTCTGTTGTATCTCACTAGGACTAAGCTTAAGCTCCTTGATCAAACGGTCTACCTTGTTTATAAAGAGTATAGGTCTAACACGTTCCTCTAAAGCCATACGTAGATACATCTCTGTCTGTGTCATAACACCCTCAACAGCGTCTACAAGTAGTATAGCTCCATCAAGTACACGGAAGCTACGTGTAGTTCTTGATGAGAAGTCTACATGACCTGGTGTGTCAATAAGGTTGATAACATATGGTTTACCCTTATACTCGTGGTAGAGGCTTATGTTAGCTGATTTAACAGTTATACCACGTCTCTGCTCTACATCAAGATAGTCTAGAGCCAGTGCTTCACCAGCAACCTTATCAGATATAATACCTGCTGCTGCCAGTAGTGAGTCTGATAATGTAGTCTTACCATGATCTACATGTGCTGTTATACCAATATTACGTACTTGCTCTAGATTCCTCATTATCTTAAGTATTTCAAACACCTGCTTATACCTAACCAATACACACCACCATACACTCTATCTCTCAAACCAGTTCTCAACCATAATAACACAGTATACATAGTTATAAACTTACTTTCCAAACAACCTAGGAACAACTACCTACTCTTTACAACAGATTCAATAAACTCCTTGACTAACCTAACAGTATAGTCTAGTGCTTTAAACAAGTCTCCACAACCACTAGCAGCAGCTGCAGCATCATGTCCCCCACCACCCCCACCAAGATACTCGCCAACTTTAACCATAACATCTCTACCAAGGCTAAGCCCAAGCCTCTTTAAAACCTCTGGTTTACCACGAACAACTATTCTAACAACCTCCTTATCTGATGAACCAACAATAGCTATGTCAGCACCTAGATCAAGTAGTGCTCTAGCAACACTGCTCTCAAAAGCACCTACATAACTATAAGCTATAATAATATCGCCTACACGGATAAAGTTCATACGCTGCATAGCTTTTAATCTAGCAATCTTTTCAGAAACACCTATCTCAACTTGTAGCAACCTAATAGCCCTTCTATAATCACCGCCAGCATCTATTAACTCACTAGCAACACGTAGTGTGTTAGATGATGTTATAAGAAACCTCCTTGTATCATAGAGTATTCCAGTAAGCAGTAGTGTTGCTTCTAAACTACATGGTCTATATAGATCGCTTAATAGCATGTATACAAGTTCCGATGTAGATGTACAATATGGATCAACTATTGATAATAAGGCGTTTTCCCCAAGATCACCTGCTCTATGGTGATCTACAAGTATATACTTGGATCTAGATACATAGCCTCTTATTAATCCAAGTTGTTCACTACTACTTGTATCAACAACAATGTATAGTACATTATATGATCTTATGATACTAGTATTAACTATATACAATGAATCTAATAGGTTGTTATGTAGAGATAACTCTTTAGCAATCCTTTTAGAAACCTCACTAAGCCCTTCAGGCAATACTATATAAGACAGCCTATGTGTAAACAATGTTATGAAGTTTTTTAGAAAAAATAGTGAAGCTAGAGCATCCGGGTCTGCATTACGGTGTGTTGTTAGTAGCACTAGTTCATAATTGTATAGTGTATCAAGCATTCTTCTTAACATATCTCTGTAACTCTCCTTCAACAAGGCCTTTAGCCTCCCTAATAATGACTTGAACAACTGAGTCATAGTCTACTACGTCATCTAGTCTACCAATAACACCTACATCAATATAAACATCTACTCTATCACCCCTATTCTCTAAAGAAACAACTATGTCGGCATCATAGCTTCTCTTTAATGGAAGCATTTCTTTCAATAACTCCTCCACACGATCCTGTATTTTAAGAGCTATTTCTTCAAGTTGTTCCAAACCTATATCCTTCAATTCTAGTCCAAGTACCTTTACCCTCTCTCTAACCAACCTTGATCCCGTATCTAGCCAGTAGATCTCTAACCTTCTTCTCACTCTCACTAACTTGCTTACGCAGTAGTTCAAGTTGGTTACGGTACTTCTGTTGTTTAAGTTGTAGAAGTTCTTTCCTCTCCTCAAGTTCTTTCATAATACTCTCACGATCCTTCTTAATAAGTATGTGTCCAATAGATTTAAACAACTCTACATCCTCTGGTAAATCCTTAATATTAGACATAACCTCCTCAATCTCTGTAAGCTCACTCTCAGTAATCCTTAACTCAGTCTCTATTTTAGCAAGCATATTCCTTAAATTCTCATACTCAATAATTGCTTGTTGAACTTCTGGTGGTAGTCTTTGTTGACTCATAACCTATCTCCTCAACACTACGTATTATAGACGATATTAGTCCTAAATAGCTATTTGCTACAGCTCTTAAAAGATTTATTCTATCACACTCTATTTTAACAATAAGTTCTTCTAAAGAATATTCTAAAGAGACCCTACACTCTATTGATGGAGGGTTGAGAGACTCTGGAAGCAGAGATCTATAGATCGACTCTAGAACACTCCCATCAGACCTTAATACAATCTCCATAGATGCTTTCAAACAACCTCCACTCTATAGATCCTTAGTAATGGACCACATATACGGTTAACTCTATTCCTTATCTCTAATCTAATAAAAGAGCCTTTATCAAACAAGGCTATCCTTACATCAGGTTTTTCTATAGATAACACATCTCTAAATAGTTCTAGAAAAACATCTGCTAGTTGAAAACACTGATCACTAATACAATTGTCTATAATAACAGATACTGTTTCTGGATTAAATACTCTACTATAACCTGGTATATCTCTAGACAACTTAACACCACTAAATAGTATAGATGCTTTATGGATAAGTACTCCTCTTGGATAATTACTCCATTCAATACGGTATATTTTTAGAGAACCCGGATTACCCTTTCTCTCACCAACAACTATAACATGTCTTATAGAGTATCTACGGGCTTCAAAAACGATCTCTAGAAGAGATTTCTTACCTCTATGAACTCTCAGTATACCAGGTAGTGATGAAGCTAGGTCCTTTACAAAACTCCTAGTCCTATAACTAGGGTTATGAGAAGTTGTTAATAGTATATAGGGTTTCAACCTAGACTCCATTTGAAAAACACTTATTCTTCACGAATAACTATCTTAGGGAAGTACTTGTTAAGACCAGTTCTCGGTATATATGCACCACCAGCCCATTTAACACCGCATTTACGGCAAGCCCATATACCAGTACTTATCCTATATACTGTACCCTTAGCTGCACAGAATGGACATGTGTGTGGAGCATATCTCTTACTAAGTATGTCTCTAACCTTCTTCCTTAGTGTAGAACCATATCTAGCTCCATAGCGTCCAGCAATCCCTACAGCTCTTGTCCTCCTACCCATCCCCTACACCCTGCTTAAACCAGTTGGTTATTTAGATGTATTAGCTTCTTTTAACACTTTCTCTAAAACACTAAATAGTTCACGAGACTTCCTAATAGCTAGTTCAACTACTTCATCAAGCTCTCCTAGTGTAAAACCACTCATACCAGTCTTTTGTATACCAACAATCCTTTCATCACGGTCAATGCCTATGGTTATCTTAGCATCAGCTACAACCTCCTCCTCTAACACTGGATCTACTAGTAGATAACCCCCGATCTTGGCAATAGATACTGTGACAACACTGGTATTAAGTGGAAGTGGTTCACTACGACAGCCTTTGTCAACAACAACGTTATCCCCTTCAATACCAGTTATTCTTGGTAAACGAGCTATATGCAGGGCAGCCATAGATGCAAGCATTCCAGCATCAACAACGTTTCCATCATAGTCTAGAAGGTATATGTCGTTAAAAACTATCCAAACCCTACGGCCAGGTATGATAACTAGTTTGTCTAGACTAACAGCTTTTGGTTCACGTATACAACGGTCAATGACACGTGCGGTCTCAATAGCGTTTTCATCAGGAGGCCCTGGCTCAAAACCTGGTGATGCTAGTGGTACGAATTCTGCATGAACTTGTAGTACACCCTCTTTAGGTCTATCACGATATGGTTCTCCAAGCTCTATCTTAACACCAGCCATAACCATTGTATTACCTAGTTTTACAGTTGCTGAACCCTCTGCTTTTGGTATAGGGTTTAGCTCTATAGATATTCTACGGTATTCATCAAGCTTTCTACCATCAATCCTTACCCCCTTCTTAACAACTTGTATCATAGAGTCGCGTTTAAGCCTTGGTATAACGGGTAAGTATGTAGGTGTAAGAGACACGTATAACCACCTCTAAACAGTTTCAGGGTATTTAAGATACTTTTTTGTAAGAGCCTCCTTCTCCAATCTATAGATCTCGTCAATACCCTTACGTGCAAGCTCAATAGCCTTCTTAAACTCATCTCTAGACAATACACCGTTAAGCTGTAGTAGAACAACCTGGTTTAGAGAAGGCATCATAGCAATAGGCATATCTGCTTCACCAAACTCATCCTCAACCTCATCAATATCGAGAACAAGGACTCCGTCAACCTTTCCAACAGCTACAGCTGCTACAAGGTCTCTCATAGGTATACCAGCATCAGCTACAGCTAGAGAAGCAGCTGTTAAACCAGCTGTACGTGTACCTCCATCAGCTTGTAAAACCTCTATAAAAACATCAATAGTCGTCCTAGGGTATAGTTCTGTAAATATAGTTGCCTCCAGTGCTTCACGTATAACTTTAGAAAGCTCTATCTCTCTACGAGATGGAACAGGGCTTTTACGATCTATTGTTGAGAATGGGGCCATGTGGTAACGGCACCTAATTAGTGCTCGATCGGGTAGTGTAAGGTGTTTTGGATGAACCTCTCTTGGACCATAGACTGCTACTATAACCTTTGTACCACCATACTCTACAATAGCTGACCCATCTGCATTACTCAATACTCCAACTTCCATACGTATTGGCCGTAGCTGATCAGGCTTTCTACCATCATGTCTAAGCCCGTCTTCCCTAATAAGCACGGGTTTCTCACTACTCATAATCCAGCCCTCTTCTTCTCTTCTTCTATAAACTTCTTAACTCTATCTGTTAACCCAGGTATATGTGCTTCTTCTTCAATCTTATGTATAGCTCTAACAACTATATCCTCTAACTGTTTATTTGGGCATCTAATCCATACTCTACCATTCTGACCAACAACTATGGAACACCCTGTTGTCTCTATTAATACGTTAAGCATTGTCTTCTTCTTACCAATAACGCGTGGTACACGGCTAGGCTTTATATCAATAACTATACCTTCAGTTATCTTACCAAGACCCTTACCCTTTACTGTAAGCATAGGATTTCGTGTACGATCAAAGACTATTATCTTAGCTATAATATAGTCTCCAACGTCAATGTATTTACGTAGATCATCTGTTATAGGGTTGAAAGACTCTAGTGCTTCACTAGCATTAAGTATAGCCTTGTATGGAGCACGTATATCTACAACCCAGTTAGTAATACCGACGCCAGTAACAAGTCCAATAACTATATCACCCTCTCTAGGTAGTGGAGAGCCTTCAAGAGGTATAATAGATACTACTCCATTATCAACACTAGCAAGACCTAGAACAGACGCATAGACTCTATCACCAACTCTATAAGTGTAATCACCACCTTTAACATCCTCTCCTTCAGCAAGTAGGTCTCCAGGTCTAACGATCTGTCTATTAGCTACATGGATCTTGGACAAGACACTTCACCCTACAAACAATACCTTAATAGATGCTGAACCACGTGTAAACTTATTAATCTTATCAATAACCTCCTTCTGCATACCAGCAGGTATCTCAAGCTCTATCTCTAAACTACCATCACTCCTCCAACGACTCTTCTTAACCTCTCCAAGACCACTTAACTGTCTATATATCCTACCACTATACTGTGGTGGTGTAATAACTTGTAGTATTGCTTTAGCAATCTTTATAGGTATAATCCTTGAGATTCTAGAAATAACCTCACGAGCCTGTACTTCAACACTACGATAAGGGTCGATAGATACACGTGCTTGTTGTAGTGCAAGCTCTATCCTCTTAGGAGGTATTGGAAGCTTAGTCTTTGGATCAATAGCGTTTCTAGCTATAAAATTGATAACCTGTTTCTTCTTAGCTTCAATAATAGCTCTTCTCTGTTCAGCTGTAAGCTGTAGCTCACCACGTTTAACAATCTCTAGAGCAACAACACGTATATCATCAGTACCAAATACTTCTCTTAAAACCTCTGGAGAGGCCTTAAAACCCCTACGTATATCCTTGTAAACATAGTCTCCAACAAGCATTTCATCAACATCAACTTCTCCGCCCTCCTTAACCTTAAGAGCAAGATCTGGCTTAACAAGAATCTCAAATCGATGCCCTCTAGCTTCATACCTAGCAATAACGTGTTTTGAAGACAATAACCCCACCCTATCCAGAACCTCTATTTTAAAACTAAATTCTATCACTAATATCTATTATCATGTATTAAATATTATTGATCTAGATAAAACACGTTAAATAAAAACTATTATTAATTACTAGCTTAAGGATCACACCATGTACAGTGTAGTAGAGAGCATTAGTACTTCTCTAAAATATATGTAGTTAGTTATCTGATAGAGAATGTTTTATAGATGCATTTAGTATTTCAAAAACGTTGTAATTTCCTCTTTTGTAGCTATATGGAACCTCTTTTCTTCAATACTAATATAGCCTATCTCTAGATTTTCTGGTGCAAGCTTTTCTTCAATAGCTTTCTGTAGAGCATTAATTCCTAGTTTAATAGTGTCTTTTAGATCAATGTCGAATCTATAGTTTTTCTCAAGAAAGTCTGTTACAACTTGGCTACGTTCTCCAAGTGCTACAGCATAGTAGCTCATATATCGTCCACTAGGCTCTGTCATATAGAGTTGTGGTCCCTTGAAGTCTACACCAGCAAATATCATTGCTACACCAAATGGTCTTACACCAGCATGTTGTGTATAGGCTTGCTTTATATCACATACTTGTTTAGCTAGATACTCTACAGTAATTGGTTCATCATAGAGGAACTTGTGTTGGAGAGCGACAATTCTAGCATGATCAATAAGTACACGTCCATCACTAGCTATACCAGCAAACGTCACACCAATATGCTCGTCTACACGAAATATCTTCTGAATAGTAGTAAAGTCTACAAGTGGAGAAATCCTCCTCTTCTCAACAACAACTACAGCACCACCACGACCCTTTAAACCAATAGTAGTCCACCCTCTACGTACAGCTTCAAAAGCATACTCAACCTGATAGATCCTACCATCTGGTGAGAAAATAGTAATAGCACGATCATAACCCATAGCAGGAGGCCCAAAACTCATACTACACCACACTCAATACAACACTATATACAAAATAATAAACACTAAACAGAGTTAATAAGGTTACTGAATAAAGATATCGTATTCATGAGGGAGAGTGTAGACATAGACCATCGGACTATAGAGACAAAAAGGCCTTTAGAAAGTAGGAATAAAGGCATGGAACATCAACAATACCAACACACTTACAACTTAATAGTTTAATGGTAGTTATTTAGTTACGCCATACCTCTACGTTTTAGATAGCGTGACATATTTAGTAGCCAATAGCCCTCAAGAAAAGCGTATTTCCTCTCCTTGATCAGTTTAAGAACCTCGCTTTCATAGAACTCTTTTAATCCATAAACTTTAACACCCAGTTCTTGAGATATATCTCTTACGTTCTAGAACGTTAGATCGCCCAAGAGCTATAAAGATCTTAATATATTTAACCTTCTCATACTGTTTGCCAAGTATATTTTGTACATAATTTTGATCGCCTCAATTCTATCTTGTGAGAACTTGGTTTTAACAACTTTAGTTATAGTGTTTTTATTAACTGATGATATCTCTACATGAACTATTTCACACAGATCTCCTTTTATACGGAACCCTACAATATCAGCCTCTTTTCTACCTCCAGCTTTTTGTAGTTCCTACTGGAACACCAAAATCTACAGCATAATCCTTAGCAGATAACCATTCAGCAACTAGTTATTCACTCCATGTTTTAGCAAACAATACCCATACCCCAGGATTAGCTTCTTTTTACACAATATATTTACTCTACTCTAAGTTTTAAACATACTTTTTATGTTCATCAACTAGGAGATCACTTCACTATACTTTTACTATAATTATAATACTATAGAGCATTAGAGGAAATAGATGTAATGTAGGC
>Ga0190312_1000286_pt1 | contig 17687 bp, 19 predicted proteins | sample 487007910_MG_FD_165046 | JGI IMG/M metagenome (GOLD analysis project Ga0190312, IMG submission 165046) | Hydrothermal vent sediment bacterial communities from Southern Trench, Guaymas Basin, Mexico - 4870-07-9-10_MG | ecosystem: Environmental > Aquatic > Marine > Hydrothermal vents > Sediment ... | reverse complement strand
TCTAAAATCTTATCCAGCCTACTAATACTTAAAATATTGTCTCTAACACTAGAGTTACTAGGGTTATAGAGTACAGCTTTAATACCAATACTAGATGGTGTAACATAGTCTCTCTCCAAGTTATCACCTACATGAACCACCTCATATGGTTTTAAACCAGTAATCTCTAGTAATCTCTCATAGAAATACTGGGACCTCTTAGTATATCCTACTAACTGACTACTAATAACGTAGTCAAAATAGTCTATTGTACGGGTTTTCTCAAGAACGCCAAGAGCTATTTCATGGCTACCAGTATCAGTAGACAATATAACTGTATAACCCATTCTCTTAATATCTTCTAAAAGCTTTCTATGACTATATGGTATACTAAAACATTCTACAATACCTTTAACAAACTCTTTATAAACACTATAAACTAGTCTTGGATAAGGGTTTAAACCAGCTCTAGATAGTACATAGTACCATCTATACAGATGCCATAGCTCCTCCTCACTATTTTGTCTAAGTATAGAACACTCCTTATACAAACCATAGATTCTATCATAATCAACGATATACCCTCTACCAACAAGGTAATCATAAACTCTATCAATAGCTCTCTTAAGAGTAGAACCATACCAGCCCTCACTACACCCTGGTTCCCAGTAGAGAGTACAAGCCATATCAAAACTAATTGCTTTAATCATCTATACCTCCTCCAGTATTCAAATAATCTATTACACTATCTTTAATAATCTATGGTCTAGAATAGACTCTATAGTCTATAGAGTAGTTTATTACAACACTATCGTCAACAACACATATCCATCCATAAAAGTATATATCATATTCTCCATACTCTCCACTAGTCATGTTAATCTCTATAACTGTAGGTCTATTATGGAGTAACGGGTATCTCTTCTTAACACCAGTCTCCTTATTTACAAGAACGATGTTTAAAGCATAGTCTGATATACCAGTATAGTTCATATCATAGATAAGAACTATTCTAGTATAAGGCTTTCTTAAACTAATACTACCAACTCTATAGCCAGGATACTCTCTAGAAACAGCTCCAAATAAGCCATACAGATTACTATTATTATAGTATTTTAACCCACTACTAGAGAATACGTAGAAACCCCTATTTTCAAGATCTGTGAAGGATATTGTATCACTTATACACTCTACACGATTAGTTCTCTCTAACAATTTATTTAAAAAACTATGATGTGTTGCTTTAGATTCTATACTTTCACTAACAAAGTATCTATAGTGTGGGATAATAACTAGTGCTAGAGCAATAACTATAATACATGTGATTACTAAATACCTAGTCTTCATACTATTGTATACACCATAGATGCCATACATTAAAGCACTTGCCATAGACTATGTATACTATTAATAGAATATATATTAGAGAAGACTAATATCTCTTAGCAATGGTTATGGGAAATTATAGGTGTGTACACAAACTTCTTCACCAGCTTCATAGCCTTCAAGATCTTCTGGTACAACTATATAGCCATGTGTTTTAAGCAGACTAGACAATATACTACTTCCATGAACCATATAGGGTTCAACATAGACTACTCCATCCTCTTCTCTAAGATATACTCTAACAAAACTACGGTATCCAACTGGATTAACAATTCTATGTTTAAGAACAGCTTTTATACATAGAGGCTTAGGTGGCCCCAATCCAACCCACTTGTAGATTAGTGGTTTAAGGAATGCTTCTAAACCAACCCATGCAGCAACAACGTGTCCACTAAGAGTGAATAATGGCTTATCTCTAACAATTGCTAAACTAGTTGTACGCCCTGGACGTAGAGCTATACCCCGTACTACCCACTCTCCATATTCTTCAACATAGTCTGGCACTATGTCTCTACGGCTAACACTTGTACCACCAACTGTTACAACAACATGGTTTTCACTTAGAGCCTTATCTAAGACACTAGATAATTTACCAAGATCATCCTCTACAATACCATAGTATCTAGTTTCTACAAAACCCATTTTATCTAAAATACCAAGTACAAGGTATTCTGTAGAAGCATAGCGTTTACCACTAACAAGCTCCCCGCCAACACCTACTAGTTCGCTACCAATAGACAGTACTCCAACACGTATTTTCTCAAAAACCCTCACTCTATCAACACCTAGATTAGCAAGTGCTACAATGTGGAAGGGATTGAGCAGTGTATACTTCTTAACAACAAACTCACCAGCCCTTATATCATCACCACACCTTGTCACATTAGCCCATCTTGGAACAGGTTTTAAGACATCAATAAACTCTCTACCAACAACAACATCCTCATACATAACAACAGCATCAGCACCAATTGGTAGAGGAGAACCAGTAAAAACCTCTACAGCCCATCCATGACCTAGTACACCATACTTATCAGGTGGTTCACCAGTTTCAATAACACCTCTTACACGTAGCCTTATAGGATTTGATGGTGAAGCACTAAGTGTGTCACTAGACTTTACAGCATATCCATCAACAACACTAGTATTGTATAACGGTATATTATATGGAGCTACTATGTCTTCAACAACAACTCTATCAAGAGCATTTGTTAGACAGACATATTCATAGTTAAGGTCTAGTCTAACTCTCCTACATGCTTCACTTAAAGCACTGTCTAGTCTCCAAAGCCTAGTCCAAAACCTAGCCATAACACACAACCCATTAACCAGATAATCTAGGTAGGGTCATATATAAAGTATGTAATGAGAGTATGGATTCTAAACTATCACTTCACCTTATTAATACTACAACACTCTATTATAGTTGAGTGGGGGCTATGGGTGTTGAAGTAGTTGTTATAGCTAAAAGGCTGTTAAGAAGAGCACTATCTGTTATCTATATGGGTATAGGATTTTTTATGGTACTTGCATGGATTTGGAGAGACTATGTTGGTGTAGTAGTTATAGCTATAGCTTATCTTATTGGAGCATCTATACTCTATGGATATGTCTTCAAGCCATTGTTTAGATTTAGAGAATTAGCTATACTAACTACTGGGAGAGCTAATATGTTTAAGTACCTAGGGTTTACAGCATCCCTATTTGGGTTAGCGGCACTATTGTCAATGATTATTGGAAAGTATGTAGAGATACCATCCTATACTACACCACTACTAGGTATGATAGCTATAGTTGTGTCAATATCTATTCTTTTAATAGGGGTTTATGGTTCTCCAAAACTACTAGACTTACCAGACATTATTGCCATACTGCTACTGGGTTCGTCAATAATAATATACCTTGTTAAACCAAGTCTTGTACTACCAGTAATAGGTTCGTCATTTATGGTTTTAGGAATGTATACCTACTACCTATACTATCTCAAACCATTAGCTAAAGAGAGTGTTTAGAGAGTGTATTTGTAATGGAGAGTATGGATCTAGATAGGATACTAAGTGAAGCTAGAGATGTTTTAAAGGATAAAGCACTACAGAATACACAGAGAATACTAATACTAACAACACTATATCTAACAGAAAGACTTGGGTTTACAGAACTAGCTAGAGTGACAGGTATAGATAAGGGGAAACTAGAATATCATATAAATGTATTAGAAAAGGAGGGTTATGTAGAGAGAAGGATGTATATAACAATACTTGGTCCAAGACTATTTATAAAAATAACTAGTAAAGGTAAAGAGAGAATCCTACACACAATAAAGGTGTTAGCAGAAATAATCAATAAATAGATACAACATCACTAGCTATTCTCTTAAACAAAGACCTTACATACCTAGATCATGTAGTTTTAAGAAGTTCTCTATAGTCTCCCTCTCATCTAAAGCCATCTTATACAATATATCAACTAGGAAGCCTTTCTTATCAAAGAGAATTATACCATTTCTTATAGCGTATATTATTAGTGTTGGTGGGGAGTCTCTAGCTAATACTAGGTCTACCGGATATCCTATCCTATCTTCTAGTATACTGGTTATTCTAAGATACTCTTCTAATGAAGCTTTACCACTCATATATACAAGAATGTCAATATCTCTAAAACAGTCTCTCTCTATAAAACCTCCAAAAACTATTGATAAGAGTATTTTATCAAAACTATGGAGTATATTCTTTATCTTTTTAATAATATTCCTCTTTTCTAGTTCACTTAAGCTATAGTATATTATTTTATCATAAACCATATCTTTTCTTAACAATTTCTACAAACCTCTTGATACTTCTAAAATCACTTCTAATATTATCGTATATGACTCTATCATCTACTAACCAATATCTATGAACAAGGAGGTTTCTAAGTTTTAACATATTTCTTAAATCAGTATAGATATTGTTATCAATAATATTCTTGTCAAGAAGTATTTTAAAACACTCACTAAAACTAGTTGGTTTAATATTGTACTCCACTCTAACGATATGTATGCAAATATTTGTTAGTGACTCTATTAGTGATATTAGGCAGTATCTTAAACCATAGAGTTCCATAGTAGATAACTGGTTATATTCCTTACTAACTACGTCCTCTATAGTATTAGCAAAATACATGATATCCTTAACTTGCTTATATAGGAAGTCTCTATTAACTCTCTCCACTTAACCACCCTTCATTTCCTCTATCAAACCATAGATAGACCTACATTAATAACCTTTATCTAATCCTAAAGGCTTATTAGGGCTATTCTGGGTGTTTTTATAGGTGGTTTGGTATTCCTACTTAGTTTTATAATAGCTTTTCTAGTTGGTACTGGTGGTTTGATTAATGATGCTATAGCTGGTGGTGGGTAGGAGTTTATATTCTATACCTATATGTGTGATACTTATACTTATATACTTGGATTACTTGTTTAGATAAATAATTGGTGATAGTTGTATTGTCTAGTTCTAGGGCTAGTGAGTTCTTAGATGTTATAAGAGAAGCTGTTGTTGAATCTCTTAGAAGAGCTGTTATACATTTACCACCAGATGTAAGAGATGCTCTTAGAAAGGCTTATGAGAATGAGGATAGTGGGAGTGCTAGAGCACAGCTTAAAGCAATACTTGACAATATAGAGCTTGCTGAAAAACTTGGTAAACCTATATGCCAGGACACTGGCTTAATACTATTCTTTGTACGTGTAGGCTATAGCTTCCCTGGACTACCAGTTATTGAGAAGGCTTTTATAGAGGGTGTTAGAGAAGCTACAGAAGAGATACCTCTTAGGCCAAATACTGTAAACCCGTTTACTGGTAAAAACCCTGGAGACAATACTGGACGATACGTACCGTTTATACATTGGGAGCTTGTTGAAGGAGACGATCTAGAGTTTACTGTTGTACCAAAGGGTGGTGGTAGTGAAGCAGTTGCTGTATTAAAGATGCCTCCACCCGGTAAGGGTGTTAATGGTGTTAAAGAGGCTGTAGTAGATGCTGTACTAGAAGCTGGAGCTAAGCCTTGTCCACCAACAGTTGTTGGTGTAGGTGTTGGTGGTGGAGCTGATATAGCTACAATACTTGCTAAGAAAGCTGCTTGTTTAAGAAAGATTGGTACAAGAAACCCTGATCCAGAGATCGCTGGGCTTGAAGAGGAGCTCTACAACGCTATTAATGAACTAGGTATAGGTGCTATGGGTCTTGGAGGTAGGTATACAGTATTAGCTGTACACATAGACTATGCCCACCGGCATCCAGCAACATATCCAGTAGCTATTGTCTTCCAGTGCTGGGCTTTAAGGAGGGCAACGGCAATTATTAAATCTGATGGAACATATAGTGTTTACCAGTAGTGTTCTAGCGTGGTGTTGAGGCCATGCCTACCTATTATCTAGAAACACCAGTTTCTGAAGCTGATGTTAGGAAACTGCGTGTTGGAGATATAGTGTATGTGTCAGGGATTATGGTTACAGCACGTGATGCAGCACACCGTAGGATTATGGAGTATGTTAGAGAGGGTAGAGAACTACCAGTCGATCTAAGGGGTGGAGTACTGTATCACTGTGGACCAGTTGTCCGTAGGAGTGGTGGTGGCTGGGAAGTTGTTGCAGCTGGGCCTACAACTAGTACTCGTATGGAGCTTTATGAAGCTGATGTCATCCGTGAACTTGGTGTAAGAATTGTTGTTGGTAAGGGTGGTATGGGGAAGCGTACAATGGAGGCTTGTAGAGAGTATGGAGCTGTATACACTATATTTACTGGTGGTGCAGCAGTACTAGCTTCTAATGCTATAAAACGTGTTGTCAAAGTTGAATGGCTAGACCTTGGTATACCAGAGGCTTTATGGGTTTTTGAAGTAGAGAATTTCGGCCCACTACTAGTATCTATTGATACTTATGGAAGAAACTTAACAGCTGAAGTAATAGAGACTGCTAGAAAGAAGAGAGAGGAGGTATTCCGTAAACTAGGTCTTACTTAGAAACAACTATACTTATCAACTCCTACTACATGGTGGTTGAAGAGTATTGGATACGGAGAAGAGTCCTCGTATAGGAGTCTTTATATGCCATTGTGGTAGGAATATTGCTGGTACTGTTGATATTGAGAAGGTTGTTGAAGAAGTTTCTAAGATACCTGGTGTAGTCTATGTTAAAGACTATGTATACATGTGTTCTGATGTTGGACAGAAGCTTATAGCTGATGCTATCCGTGAACAAGGGCTTGACGCTGTAGTAGTAGCTGCTTGTACACCATCACTACACTATGAGACATTTGCTAGAGTTGTTGAATCAGCTGGTCTCAATCGTTACAAGTATGAACTAGTGTCTATACGTGAACACTGTAGTTGGGTTCACTTAAATAGAGAAGAGGCTACATGGAAAGCAGTTAGGATTATATATGGAGCAGTGGCTAAGGTTTCTGGAAACAAAGCATATGATCCTATAAAAGCTAGTGTGGTACGTAGATGCCTTATTATAGGTGGTGGTATAGCTGGTATAACAGCTGCACTAGACCTAGCTAATGCTGGAGTAGAAGTTGTTATTGTAGAGAAATCACCAACTATTGGTGGTAAGATGGCTCTGTTAAGTGAGACTTTTCCAACACTAGATTGTGCACAATGTATACTAACACCAAAAATGGCTGAAGTAGCTCGACACCCACATATAAAGATCTATACACTAGCTGAAGTAGTTGATATAGAGGGTTATGTAGGAAACTTTAAAGTAAAGATACTAAAGCATCCTAGAAAAGTTGATCCAAGTCTATGTAGGCTGTGTGGATTCTGTGAACGTGTATGTCCAGTAGAGGTTTTAAACGAGTTTGACCGTGGGCTTAGTACTAGGAAAGCTGTATACATACCATTCCCACAAGCAATACCTGCTTCATATGTTGTTGATGTAGAGAACTGTACTAGATGTGGTCGTTGTGTAAAGGTTTGCCCTACAAATGCTATCAATCTTGATGAGAGAGAGGAGGTTGTTGAAGAAGATGTTGGAGCAGTAATCATAGCTACTGGCTATGAACTATACCCTGGTGAGAAGCTTAGAGAGTATGGCTATGGATTATACAAGGATGTTATAGACTCACTACAGTTTGAGAGAATGTTGTCTGCTAGCGGCCCTACACGTGGTGAGATTGTTAGACCTAGTAATGGAGAACCTGTTAAGACGATAGTGTTTATACAGTGTGCTGGTTCACGTGATGATAACCATCTAAAGTACTGTTCTAAGATATGCTGTATGTATACTGCTAAACACGCTATGTTGTTTAAGGAACGTGTACCAGATGGTGAAGCCTATGTATTCTATATAGACATACGTGCTGCTGGTAAGGGTTATGAGGAGTTTATTAAACGTGTACAAGAGGAGTTTATGGTGAACTATATACGTGGTAGAGTTTCACGTGTATACCAGGATGTTGATGGGAAACTAGTTGTCTCTGGCGTTGATACATTATCTGGTAAGAAGATCACTGTTAAAGCAGATCTTGTTGTACTAGCACTAGGTATGGTACCAGTACTTGATCCAAAGCTTGCATCTAAACTAAATACACCACTTGATGAATACGGTTTTGTACAAGAAGTCCATCCCAAGCTTCGGCCAGTAGAAGTTGCTTCTAGTGGTATATTTGTATGTGGTGTAGCTCATTCTCCTAAAGATATATCAGAGACTGTTACACAAGCATCTGCTACAGCTGCTAAAGTATTGGAGCTTCTTGGTAAGGAGTATATTGTACGTGAGCCATTGATTGCTGAAGTTGATGAAGATAGGTGTAATGGCTGTCGTATATGTGCTTCTATCTGTCCTTATGGAGCTATAGAGATGGTTGAAGGTAAAGCACGTGTTAATGAACTATTGTGTGAGGGATGTGGTGTTTGTGAAGCATCCTGTCCAGTAGACGCTATTCGTTTAAGAAACTATACTGAAAACCAACTCCTTAATACAGTAAGAGCTGTTCTTAGAGGTGTTGTCTAGATGGGTGGGAAATCAGTTATAATAGCTTTTCTATGTAGATGGTGTGCTGGTGCTGCAGCAGACTTGGCTGGTGTTAGTAGACTACATTATCCAGCTAATGTTATACCAGTTATTGTACCATGTACTGGACGTGTAACCCCACGTGCTATAGTTGAAGCATTCCTTAATGGAGCTGATGGCGTATTCGTTGGAGGATGCCATACACCAAGTGATTGCCACTACATGTCCGGTAATTTTAAGGCTTTTAAGAGAGTCTATTTGTTAAAGAAGCTTCTTAAACAATATGGTATTGAGTCTGAGAGACTTAGGATTGAATGGATTAGTGCTACTGAGTCACAAAAACTAGTCCGTGTACTAGAGGATTTTGTTAAAGAAATAGAAGGTCTTGGAAAGCTTTTGAGGTGAAGATGTGTTGTCTAAGCTTAAGATGGCTATTGTCTATGGAGCTATATGTGGTGGATGTGATGTATCAATTGTTAATATGGGTGAGAAACTAGCTGATATACTGGATAAATACGATATTGTCTATTGGAGTGTAGCTGTTGATGGTAAACTAGACTTGTTGAAGAGTATTGAGGGTATTGATGTAGGAGTGTTTATGGGTGGTGTAAGAACTAGTGCTCACTTAGAGATTGCTAAGCTTTTGAGAGAGAAGTCTAGATTAGTAGTAGCTTATGGATCATGTGCAGTATACGGTGGTATACCTGGTCTAGCATCACTCTATAAACCAGAGGAAATAGCTAGTATAGTTAAATCAACTATATCAACTGTATCTAGAGAAGAAGGTAGTTTACCTAAGGAGTTAGAACTACCTAAACTACTAGACATATGCCATCCACTAGTAGATGTACTTGATCCAGACATACTTGCTCCAGGATGCCCTCCATCTGATAAGATATGTGATGGACTAGCTGATATATTATTGAAGTATAGTAGTGGTTGGAGACCAGAGGGTAAGATATTCCTTGGTGAAGAGAATACACTGTGTAGTAATTGTCCAAGAAAACCAGAGGACTTAAGCAAGATCATTATGCCAGGTATCTATAGAATACACGAAGTCAAGATTAGAGAGGATAAGTGTTTTCTTGAACAAGGAATACTTTGTATGGGCCCTGTTACAAGAATTGGCTGTGACCACCAGTGTATAAGGAATAACATGCCATGTATAGGGTGTATGGGCCCTGTATCAAGTGTTGATGACTCTGGTTTAGAAATGGTTTCATCAATTGCTTCACTACTACACGTTGATCGTGAGAGAGAACTTCTTGAGAAAGGTCTTGCTAAAGAGCTTGACAAAATAGTTGATCCAATAGCTAGCTTCTATAGATATACATTGCCTAGATCTCTTCTTCTAAAGATAGCTCTTAAAAAGAGGGGTGGTGGAGAGTGAGTTCTAAGACAATTATTATAGAGCCTATTACACGTGTTGAAGGAGATGTACGTGTAGTATTGTTTCTAGACGAGGATGGAGGTGTTAGAGAAGCGTATTATCAAGCATTAGAGCTACGTGGTTTTGAAGCCTTTTGTAAAGGCAGAGCTGTAGAGGAGTTGCCAAGGATCTCTTCTACAATATGTGGTGTTTGTTCATGGGCTCACCATGTAGCATCTGGTAAAGCACTAGACATGGTTTTTGGAAGGAAGCCTACAGTTACTGCTTCAAAGATTCGTGAACTAGCCTACTATCTACAGATAATTGATAGCCATCTACTACACTTTATAGTAATGAGTATACCTGATTTTGTAGTACCAGATGCTTCTCCAGAGACAAGGAATATTGTTGGTGTATTAAGGAGTGATCCAAAGATTATAGTGTCATTCCTTAAATCTAGAAGTCTTATTAAGAAGCTTGAAGAGATCTTTGGTGGTAAGCCTATACACTCTGCATTTGTAATACCCGGCGGTGTTTCTAGAAGAATTACTAGAGATGATGTAGAGGAGGCTAGGAGGCTTGCTAGAGAGCTATTGGGTATTATAGAGTATATTGTAGAGTATTTCAATAATAGAGTTCTAAAGTCTAGTGTTTTTGAGAAACTATTGTATGATGAAGCATATATGCTTAAGACATACTATATGGGTCTTATAGGTAGGAATGGTTCTCTAGAATTCTATGACGGCGATCTAAGGATAGTTGATCCTAGTGGTAGAGAGTATGCTAGATTTAAGCCAGTTGATTATACAAAATATATTGCTGAACATAATGTTGAATGGTCATACTCTAAACTACCATACCTTAAACCAATTGGTTGGAAGGGGTTTGTTGAAGAAGCAATTGTACGTGTAGGACCTCTTGCTAGACTAAATGTTGTTGATAAAGTACCTAGTGAGAAGGCTTCACAAGAGTACAAACACATGATCGATGTTCTAGGTCCTAAGCCAATACATAATACACTAGCATTCCATTGGGCTAGGATTATAGAGACTATGTACTCTATTGAGAAGTTTCTAGAACTACTAGATGATCCAGACATACCTAGTGAAGACTATGTTAATATGGAGGGTGAGCCATTATATGAAGGCGTTGGTGTACTTGAAGCTCCTAGAGGTACTCTTATACACCACTATACTGTAGATGAAAGCTATGTAGCAGAGAGTGTTAATGTTATAACTCCAACAACAATCAATAATACAGCTATTAATACTGAGTTAAGAAAGGTTGCTTCAAAATATGTAAGTGGAGAAAGTGTTGATGAGAAGTTGTTGAATATGGTTGAGATATCTATTAGAGCATATGATCCATGTAACTCTTGTGCTACACACTGTATAGGATATGGTGGTTTAGAGATACTATTGTGTGATTCTAAAGGACATGTTTTAAAGAAGATTAGGCATAAGTATGGGAGGGGATATACTGGTTGTCTGAGATAATAGATAAGATACTATATATTAGTGGTAAAAACCCCTACCTATGCTACCAGTGTGGTATGTGTTCAGCAGTATGCCCTATGGCTAGCTATATGAGTGTACTACCACATGAAGTTGTAAGACTAATACAGCTCAAGGATCCAAGAGTTGTAGAATTAGATACTGTATGGACATGTGTATCATGCATGGCATGCGTTGATCGTTGTCCAAGAAGAGTTGATCCAGGTATACTGTTTGAAGCTGTTAGACAAGTTGTATTGAGGAAGGGTGTTGATAAAGCCGATTATAGGAGACTAGTTGATCTAGGTAAAGCTCCATCAATGGCTGTTGTAGCGTTATCTAGGAAGATGACTGGGTGATATGTTGTGAAACTACTCTACTATCCAGGCTGTAGTGTTAAGAGGAATGCTATTGAGTATGAGGAGAGTACATTGGCTGTGTTAGAGAAGATCGGTGTTGAAGTTAAAGAGCTTGATAAATGGTATTGTTGTGGTGTAATGTATAGTCTTTCTAGTGACGACCTTATTAGACATCTTGGTGCAGTCCGTACACTAGTTAAGACACAGGTTGAGAGTAGGAGCTATGGTTCAAGCAACCTGCTTGTTCTATGTCCAATGTGTTTTAATGTTTTAAAGAGAGTTGATAAGCTTCTTAAGAGTGATCCAGATAAGCTTGAGACTATATCAAAGTTTATGGATGAGGAGGAGCGATACCAGTTTGGTGTAAATGTTCTCCACTTACTAGAGATACTAGTTCTCTACAGGGATAGGATTAGAGAGAGTGTTTTAAGAAAGCCAGATGGTTTAAAGATAGCTTGTTACTATGGATGCACTGTTCTACGTCCAAAAGATATAGGTGTTGATAATCCAGAGGATCCAAGGATTATGGATGAAATAGTAGCTACTACTGGAGCAGAGGTTATCCACTACCCGTTTAAGTCAGAGTGTTGTGGTGCATACCAGTCTCTTCTCAACCGTGAAGCTGTTGTTGATAAGAGTTCTAGTATTATACGTGAAGCCGCTGTCCGTGGAGCTAATGTATTGCTTACAATATGCCCGCTATGCCATTATAATCTAAGGCTTGCTCTTGAGAGTATGAAGAGGCCTCCAGAGATCACTATAGCTTATTTATCTGAGTATCTAGCCTATGTAATGGGTCTTGATAATGTTGTTTCAAAAGATGTGAAAGAGTTTTTTGATAGAGTTCTTTCTAAAGAAAAACCCCTAGAAGGGGGTGGTTTCTTTGGTTGAGAAAACTCTTACCCAGTCAAGAGGGAGTGTAGTTGGTAAGAAGATGATCCGTATATACTTTATGGGTAGAGCCTATGAGGTTCCGGAAGGATTAACTATTATGAAGGCACTAGAGTATGCTGGTTTCCGGCTAGTACGTGGTGTTGGATGCCGTGGTGGATTCTGTGGTGCGTGTCCTACAGCATATAGGTTGCCTGGAGAATACAAGCTTAGAATAGGGCTTGCATGCCAGACTATTGCTGAAGATGGTATGCACTTGGTTATACTACCATATTCTCCAATGGAGAAGCCTAGATACAATATTGAGGAGTTAAAGCCTGACGCAGGCTCTATAATAGCACTGTTTCCAGAGGTTACAAGGTGTGTAGCATGTAATACCTGTACAAAAGCTTGTCCACAAGGACTAGATGTTATGGATGCTGTTCAAGCAATTATACGTGGTGATATAGCTAAAGCTGCTAACACTATATTCGACTGTATATCATGTGGACTATGTTCTCTAAGGTGTCCAGCAGAGATAAGGCATGTACACTTATTCCAACTAGTACGTAGACTCTATGGTAAATACATACTACCTAAAGCTAAGCACTTAGAGATACGTGTTAAAGAGATTGAGGAAGGAAAGTATGAAGAAGAACTTGAAAAGCTTATGAAAACACCTATTGAAGAGCTTAAGAGACTATATAGTGAAAGAGAGATCGAGAAAGCCTGATCATGGTGGGGGTGGTTTAAGTGTCTATACAAACTGGTTATCCACATGAAATCCGTAAGTTGATAAAGGTTGTTGAAGAGACAAGGCCTGATCGTTTGAAGATGAGGTATAGGAGGCTAAGTCTTGGTGAGAGAGAGGAGCTTGTAAGGAAATGGCATCCAGACTATAAGCCTGGTACTAAGAGGGCTCTAAGAATAGGTTCTTGTAAGGGAACTATAGTTTATAATGAGGTAGCAGATCTTCTTGAGTCATGGCCTGCAGTTGATATTGACAGTATAGATTTGTCTAGTATAGACTATGATGTAGACATACTTGTTATTGGTGGTGGTGGAGCAGCTGCTTCAGCAGCGTTATGGGCTGTGTATAGTGGTGTTGATCCAGAGAATATACTTATAGCTACAAAGCTTAGGTTTGGAGACGCTAATACTGTTAAAGCACAGGGTGGTATACAAGCTGCTGATAGACCTGTTGATTCACCAGTACTCCACTATCTAGACACTATGGGTGGCGGTCATTTCGCTAATAAGCCAGAGCTTGTTAAAGCACTTGTAACTGATGCTCCATTTATTATCAAGTGGCTTGAGGGTCTAGGTGTCATGTTTGATAAGACTGGTGAGGGGGAGATGGTTGAGTATAGTGGTGGTGGTGCTTGCCGTAGAAGGCTTCACTGTGCTAAAGACTATACTGGTTTAGAGATTATGAGAGTTATTAAGGATGAGGTTTTAAACCGTGGTGTACGTGTACTAGAGTTTACACCAGCTATTGAGTTGCTTACAGACCCTGATAGCGGTGGTGTATCTGGTGCAGTACTATGGAATATTGAGACATGTGAGTACTATATAGTTAGGTCTAAAGTGACTATACTAGCAACAGGTGGTTTTGGAAGACTACACTTAGCAGGCTTTCCAACAACAAACCATTATGGAGCAACAGCTGACGGTATAGTAATGGCTTACCGTGTAGGAGCTAACCTGCGGGACATGGATACAGCACAGTATCATCCAACGGGTGTTGCTTGGCCAGAGGCTATACGTGGAGAACTTATTACAGAGAAGTGCCGCAGTCTTGGAGCACAGCTTGTTAATGTTCATGGAGAGCTGTTCATATATGAGCTTGAGCCAAGAGATGTTGTAGCATCAGCTATTATACGTGAGTGTGCTGAAGGACGTGGAATAGTTACACCAACTGGTGCGTGTGGTGTATGGCTTGATCTACCAATGATTGATGAGGTACGTGGACCTGGTACTATTAAGAAGAACCTACCAGCTATGTACCGCCAGTTTATTAGACATGGTATAGACATTACTGTTGAACCAGTACTAACTTATCCAACACTCCACTACCAGAATGGTGGTATAGAGATTGATGTATATACTAGAGTGTTAAAACCAAGTGGAGAGCCTATACCAGGACTACTAGCAGCTGGTGAGGTAACTGGTGGTGTACATGGTCGTAATAGGTTGATGGGTAACTCACTACTAGACATAACAGTCTTTGGACGTAGAGCTGGGTTAACTGCTGCAAAGCTTGTTAAAGAAACTAGTGTTAAGCCAAAGATCTCTCTAGGTCATCTCAGGAAGTACACTATGGAGCTTGAGAAACTAGGTGTTCCAAAGACTAGGAAGTCTCCTATAGTACTACCAGATTATCGTGGAGAGAGGGTTTTACTAAAATCTATTAAAGTACTCTAGTCTAGGAGGCAACATGGTCTATACAATAAAGTTTTTTACTTAAACAAGTGTGTTAAGGTTTAATTGGGTGGTTAGCCTCTTGTCTGAGAAGAAGAGGGTTGATTGGTATAAAATTGCTAATGAACTTCATCTAAAGTATCAGGGTAAGATAGAGGTTGTACCAAAAGTACCAGTGTTAAAGCTTAAGGACTTTGCTATATGGTATACACCAGGTGTTGCCGGTCCTTGTAAGAAGATCTATGAGGAGGGCAGGGATCTATCTTTCGAGTATACATTGAGGTGGAACTATGCTGCAGTTGTTAGTGATGGTACACGTGTTCTAGGACTAGGTAGTATTGGTCCAGAAGCTGGTATGCCTGTTATGGAGGGTAAGGCTTTATTGTTTAAGTTCTTAGGTGGTGTTGACGCTATACCTCTTGTAGTCAATACACGTGATCCAGATAAGCTTATAGAAGTTGTAAAGCTTCTAGAGCCAAGTTTTGGAGCTATTAATTTAGAGGATATTGAGAGTCCTAAGTGTTTCTATATACTAGAGAAGCTTAATGAAATTCTAGATATACCTGTATGGCATGATGATCAACAGGGTACAGCACTCGTCACACTAGCTGGGCTGGTTAATGCATTAAAAGTTGTTGGTAAAAAGCTTAGCCAAGTAAAGATAGCGTTTATAGGTGCTGGTGCAGCTAATACAGCTGCTATAAAGTATATCCGTATAGCAGGTGCTGATCCAAAGAAAATGGTTGTTGTTGATAGTAAGGGTATACTACATCCAAATAGACCAGATATTGAAGAACTTAAGGTTAAGAACCCATGGAAGTACCGTGTAGCTATGGAGACAAATGCTGAAGGAGTAACAGGCGGTATCCGGGAGGCTATGAAAGACGCTGATGTAGTAATAGCTGCATCTAGGCCAGGACCGGGTATTATTAAGAAGGAGTGGGTTAAACTCATGGCTGATAACCCAATAGTATTCGCTATGGCTAACCCAGTACCAGAAATATGGCCTTGGGAAGCCAGAGAAGCTGGAGCTAGAATAGTAGCTACTGGTCGTAGTGACTTCCCCAACCAGATCAATAATAGCCTCGGGTTCCCAGCAGTATTCCGTGGAATACTGACTGTACGTTCAAGGAAGATGACAGACTCAATGTTCCTTGCAGCAGCATATGCTATAGCTGGTTATGCTGAAAAGAAGGGGTTGAGTGAAGACTATATAGTACCTACTATGGATGAGCCAGAGGTTTATGTAGAAGAAGCAGTTGCTGTAGCTGAAAAGGCTATGGAGGAAGGTGTAGCACGTAGAAAGCTATCACGTTCAGAACTAGAAGCTGAGATCCGTGAACTAATCTATCGTCCAAGAAAGTATATGGAGATAGCGTTAAAGAATAAGCTTATAGAGATCTATCCACCATATCCAGAAAAAATATAGCCTTAAACATTCCTTACTATACAATACTCTATAAATTTTCTTTAACTATCATAAGGAAGTCTAAATACACGGTAATTTTATCCAATAACCTCTCTATAAACTCGTTCTGTTAGTTTGGGTTTATACAATTTATTAAGATATAAAGACTTAATATGAATAACATAAATCTATAACTTAGATTAAGCTATTTATAGACGTAGTCTCTATACTAGAATATTAATCTCATAGTAGGTTCTTCAAGGAAACTTTATGTATCTAATATATGGTAAGAATAAATACTACTGTCTACTAGTTAGTATCTGGTGAATACTAGTTGCTAGTTAAGAGAAGAGTTCATGCAGGCCAAGTATACCTTGGTAAAGAAGTACTAGAAGCTCTCGGGATCAAGGATGGTGATGAAGTAGAGATAGAGGTTAGAGGTGATAGTATAGTGATAAGGCTTGTGAAGACAGTTGATAGGGATACTCTAGATTTGATAAAGATGTTAAAAGAGGTTAAAGCCCTTGGCGATCGTGAGGATTATTTTGAAGAATATGATTATGGTGATATAGGTGGTTAAGATTGAATATATTTATTGATACACAGTTATGGGTCTATGCATTGAAAAAACCATATAAGGAGAGGTTTAAGGATGAGGAAGAGTATAAGGAAGCATTAGAAATACATAGTAGGGCTAACGGGTTTGTAAGAGATGCTATACTAGGTCATGTATTATATGTTACAACTCATCAGTTAGCTGAGATATATCATGCTCTAGCATTTAGAGGTATTAGAATGAATAAAAGACTAGCTTTAGAAATTATTAAAAAACTTATGAGGAGTTCAAAGACTGTAGTAGTAGAGGTTAAGAGGAAGCATTATAGAGAATCATTAAGGTTAAGTAGTTTATCTGGAATACATGTATGGGATTACTTATGCATAATACCGTTAAAGGGGATTATAGATATAGCTTATACCAACGATAAACACTTCCTCCATCCAACTATAAAGAAGCTAGTACCGAAAATAGAGAATCCTATAGGTAAATGGATAACAATATAGAGTTAAGTATGACTGATACTCGTTACCAAACCATGTATTTTGAGGAAACAGTGTTATCTAATTATCTAGTAAGTATAGAGGTGATATAAACTACTCTTCATACAGTCTTTCTGGATTTCTATAGTCTAATTCATCACAACTTCTCCACCCTACTCTCATTCACTATCGGGTTAGGTACTGGGAACTATAGAATATCGTCAACACTGCACTATTCACACATAACAAACCTATTAAACAAACATTTAACAAAACATGAAAGTCTACAAACAAGGAAACAGTTACATATACTATAAGTATGAATAAGCATTGGAGTCTCTATGGTTCTTGGGAGGTTGTAGAG
>Ga0190312_1000283_pt1 | contig 17828 bp, 22 predicted proteins | sample 487007910_MG_FD_165046 | JGI IMG/M metagenome (GOLD analysis project Ga0190312, IMG submission 165046) | Hydrothermal vent sediment bacterial communities from Southern Trench, Guaymas Basin, Mexico - 4870-07-9-10_MG | ecosystem: Environmental > Aquatic > Marine > Hydrothermal vents > Sediment ... | reverse complement strand
CCTTAACTTTAGCAGTTATCTCTTCCCCCTCAGTCACTGTCAAAGAACCGCCCTCGTAACACTTGTTACCATGTTCATCTTCAACCCATGCTTCTTTAATCTTGGCGACAGGATGCGGAGGCAAGGTTGGCTCTAAATACACTGTTACTGTTTGATCTTTAACTGTATGAGCATAAAACCCTTCTATATCGTAGTCTTTGTAACCAGGTGCTGTAACTTTCCCCGTTATCCAAGGATCTCCCGTAACTTCAAACCAGTCCGTTTCGCCATAACTATTAGTCGTTTTGGAATCTACAAATGCTCCATCGGCGTATATTGTAACTGTTGCACCTGCTATAGTCTTACCTGTTTCTTTATCTCTAACTTTGAACTTGAACTTAGTCTTCTTGATTACATTCAGGTAGAAAGTCATAGATACCCCTAACTAATTTTTGATTCAAAAAAATAAAACATTTACCATTCTAAATTGTACTAATCTAAAACATTAACCAACAGTATCGTCTACTACATATTTTCCAGACTCGTCCTTGTGAACCGCATGAAATTCCAGTTCATATTCTCCTTCTGACAACACTATATCTACAATCGCAAGCCACATCTCATTTGGTTTTAACACCTTAGTTGCACCATCATAGTATTTCTTAGCTTTCTTATCATAAACGTACATCCCGCATTCTCCTTCATTATTACCTATATTCTTGATCAGACCGCAACACCGTAAAACTACCTTTTCCCCTTCTTCTTTAATAGTTTGACCAGGATAATAACAATTTCCGTATTTATCTACAATATAACACTCCGTTTCTTTATCCACAAACTTGGATATTGCTGTTAGAACACCTGTTACATTTATAGTCGTCTCAGCTTCGGCATCACCGTCTGGTGTGTGAGCGACAACGGTAATTTTCTTCTTTCCAGGTTTTTTGACTTTAAACGTTATCCTGAACTTACCTTCTGCATCGGTTGTCGTCTGAACGGTGGATAGCTCACCAGTGTCTAAGTCTTCTATTGTCGCTGTGATGTCACAATTAGCATACTTGTGTTGTCCTGTAGCATCATACACTTTACCAGTGAAACTAATTGAACATGGAAAACTATCACAACTAGGCTCCCACCTTTCTGGTATCTCTAAGTGTAAGATCGGCATTGGTTCAGGAGCTTGTCTAAACTCTATGTCTCTTTGATCGTCAACGTGAAGTACATCTTCTGGTGTTGGGTAATAATGTCCAACTAAAATACTTATCGTGCCAGGTAAATCATGTGCGGTAAATGTTTTCTCTATGTGACTTCTACCTTCTAATGCTTCGTTGTATTCTTTACCAAACGCATAAATCCTAAGACCCGCCATAGATTCGTCAGCACCAGCGATGTCCAATATAACTTTGATAGTATCGCCTTCCAAAGCCTTCATTATGTATATGTCGTATCTTGATGGACATTCTATCTCTTCTCCAGTTCTTAGATTCTTAACGACCACTCTCTTGAAATATACCACAAATACCCCTCCAAATCGTTATTACTCTTGCAGAGCTATCCAGCAAACCTTATCTCCATCGATGTCACTCGTTGCGTATAGTTTATTCACATTGTCGATGTCTATAGTAACGGAGTCTCCAGGTGCTAAAACGAAACCAACGTTACTCGAAACATCATCCTTGCCTATGTAAATGTTACCACTATTATTGGGAAATGCTTTAACGATTACTCTCACACAAACGGCAGATCCAATTTGAATAGGTGTAGCTCCTGAGAGGTTTGTACCTGAAATAACAGCTTGACCCGTAATAACAGAGGATGGTATTGCAAGTTTAATTGTTTCACCGCTAATTTTACCAACAACAGTTTCACCGCTAACCCTCGCAACTATCGTTTCTCCAGATACTTTCGCTATAACGGTTTCACCACTTATCTTTGAAATTACAGTTTCTCCAGAAATTTTAGCAGTAACAGTCTCGCCACTAATTTTACTGACCACAGTTTCTCCGCTAATTTTTGAGATCACAGTCTCTCCAGAAATTTTGGCGATGATCGTTTCACCGCTAACTTTACTAAAGACGGTCTCGCCACTTATCTTTGAAATTACAGTTTCACCTGAGATCTTAGCAATAATTGTTTCCCCACTAATCTTTGAAATTTCAAATTCGCCACTCGTTCTTGGAGCACCACTACCCGTTATATGCATTTATATCAACCCCTCAAGGAGAAACATACATATACCTGACGATGTCCCCTGAGACTTGGGCAAAAAGATATATTTTATTCAAATTATCAATATTGAGAGCAATTGTTTCACCTGGTTCAAGAGGGTATCCTACAGCATCCGAAACTCCCGAAGTACCTACATATACTACCCCTGAGTTCTTATTTGAAGCTCTGAGGATCACAGATACAATTTCACCACTACCAAGAGGCGTACTAGCATGTGGTACTACTATTTGTCCTGTATCTATATTAGTAGGACTCTTAGGTACGGGTAATCTTGATGTAAGCCTCACCCATTGTTCCGAGTCCTCATCGTAAACGAATACTTTGATTTCGCCTTCTCTTATCTTCCAGATTAGCTCGTTGAGGTTTACGATATTCAGTGCTGATTGGGGTGAACCCTTATTAACCATTATTTATCCCCCTTTAATATTTAGATTATCAGTCAATATAAGAGTTGTTCTACCTGAACGATCATCGTAAGCGGAAACTTTCCATAGGTAGAAATTGTACGTTTCACCTTCAACAACATTTATTTTTGTCTTTAATATTTTGTACCTCGGTGCTTCTATAATTACCTCTTGCTCGCCTGTTTCGGTCTCTACCCAGAAATGACCGTACTCATCAGTTTCTGCCGTAACACCTCCGATTGTAACCTTCGCCCCTACTACTGGTTTGAGCAACCCCGTAGAGGTAGATTCTATTGCATCCCAAACATAACCGTCTATCTTAGCAGGATCAAGGTAAATGTCTTGTCTATAGTTCGACTGTATCACAGCTTTTAACCCCTTAGCTGGTTTAAATCCTGGTTTTCTTGCTTCTAACTCCCATTCGCCTCTAGGCACTGGGATTTCGTAGTAGCCATTTTCGTCACTGACTCCGTAGTTTTCATATTGACCAAGTTTAGCAATTACTTTCACGTTTGGAACGGGTTCTAACGTCTTACGGTTGTAGACATACCCATAGATTTTTCCTCCTTCCGCTAACCTTAACACTGCAACGTAATACCATCTGTCTCCAGCCCTCACGAAACCCTCTGAGTCTAAGTAAGCTCTACACCTGTCATCTATAATGTCGTTCTCTCGAACAGCGACCCTCACTTTACCAGAGACAAAGACTTTTCCTGCGATAACACCTTTCTTAATTATTATGACATCGTACTCTTTCTCAGATGGAACATCTACTTTGTAGAAACCGTTTTCATCAGTCACTGTCGAAGCTACGAGAATGTCTGTTCCAGCGTAATAAACGTAAACCTCAGCACCCTCAATAGGGTCGCCTTCCTCGTCTGTCACGACACCCATTATGGATGGGTTCGCTGGGAAGCTCACCTCTAACTCCTTGAGAGGTATTCTATCGTTGAAAAGCATGTATCCTGGGTAAATGTACCCCTCCTCAATGTTCAACGAGTCCGACAAGTGTAAGTCTATTTCAAACGGTCTCTCGTAGAGAGTTATTTTGTCTCCTTTTAGATCCATCATCAGAGCCTTCTCAAGTTTCGTGAACAGTTGCGGATAGAGTTTTATTCTTGTCGCCATGCAAACGTCCCAAGATCGCATATTCCATGACCTACTCCAGCATTTGTAATGACTGATATATGTCGGTCTACGGTGTGGATCTTTAGCTACGGAAGATATTTTCTCGTTAATTTCTTGGGCTTTTGCGACAGCTATTATGTCCAATTTAGGTGGTTCGGGGGCTGGCTGGTCTGAAAACACGTAATCCGTCCCTATCTTCAACCTTATCAACGGTAACTTCCCTTTTGGATAGGTCAACTTGAATCCAAAGCCATCGAAATCTCCCTTACGCATAGTCGTTGTGAAATAGATTACGTTGTCTCCCACTCTCTCAACCGTGTCATTGGAGTCGAAGAAACCTTGCTCCCCCACCTCTGAAAGGTTTACCAATTCGAGTGTAGATCCAGGCGTTATGGTTTCGAAAGTTCCATCTACCGAGAGTGTCGCTTTCGGGTTTGCCCAGTTGTATGGATCTCCCAAGACAAGGATACCTTCAAGAATCCATTTCGTCTTTGTTGGGTCTTCGTATTTGTTATACGTGTAAATCTTGAACATGAAACCATTAGGGCTGAAGATTTTTTCAATGCAATTACCTTTGCTTAAAGGAGCGATAAATACTGACATGTTTACATTATCTAATTCCGTTTTCGCTTGGAAATACACCCATCCCAAACTATACCCTTGCTTAGTTGATACGAGAACGTATTCTCCGAGTGGAAGTTTCATCCTAAAATACCCGTTTTCGTCAGTGGTCGTTATGTAGTCTGGAAGGTTTGTTCTATTGTTAAGGTCGTAAACATGGATGACAGCACCTGGAACTGGAACTTCAGAACCTGGTGCGAACAGTTGTCCAGTAAACTCTATGTATTGTCCCTCGACAAGTTGCATTGCTGTCGTTTTGACTTCGAAGAGTTTCATAAATTCGTTGAGTGTCCACTTGGCTTGGCTGACTTGATCTGTTAAAGGTAGCGAGTCATCAAGAGGAATTATTTCATTTACTATAATTGTATCAAATGTTTGTTCGGTAAGAGGGAGTTCCTCGTAGCACACCCATTCAACACTATATGTAGTTCTTATCGGTTCTTTGTATTTCTTGGACGACTCAAATCTATACGATGTTCTTATCGGTTCTTTGTAAGCCATTTTTCCCACCCTCAAACGGTAATCTCAATATCTATTTGTATTATAACAGTATCTCCTGGTGAAACAGATATAGGAGTATCCAGAACATCTCTTATAATCAAGACCTTATAGTTATCTTCAGAAGTGTTCACTACAAGACCTATTTCGTTTATCGTTACCTCCACAGACCCTTGATTTACAAACTCTCTCGATATGCTTTGTATGACAGTATTCCCACTTACGGTGGGTGACAGTATATCCGTGCCATAATAGTAAAGCTGTCCGTCAGCAGTTCCGTGAGCAATCTTGTTTGCTAAGTTATAATCGTCAGGAGTAACCTCAGTAGTTCCCGATCCGACAATGATACCATAGGAGTCGTCCCCCTCCCCTGCACCAACTAAAAGACCTCCATAGCATGTTCCAGTTTTAACCACACTATAACTATTTAACCAACCAGTGGACACACTATAACTACACTTAGCCCCTGCATTGACCTCAGTTCCACTCGTATCGACTACGCTATTATATGTCTTATTAAAGATTGCATTAAGAAGCAACATGAAATTTTTTACATAACTATTGCATCTCTTTCTTTTAATTTCCTTTACAACATCATTCTTGCTGTCAAGCACTTTTATACTGTAATATGTCAGCACACCTGCCATTTTTAGTTCACCTCCATGCTATATGTTACTATAACATACCCACCGCCACCAGGCACTACAACAGGGTTGCTCAGAACATCTCTTATAATCAAAACTTTGTAACCATCTACAGGAATGTTTACTACGAGACCTATCTCGTTTATCGTTACATCTACTGAGCCATCGTTCCTAAAAACTCTTGAAAATGTTTGCTTAATTGTGTTCCCCTCAATAGATATGCCTTTTCCAACAACTTGTTTCTTGTAGTAAAGCTGTCCGTCAGCAGTTCCGTGAGCAATCTTGTTTGCTAAGTTATAATCGTCAGGAGTAACCTCAGTAGTTCCCGATCCGACAATGATACCATAGGAGTCGTCCCCCTCCCCTGCACCAACTAAAAGACCTCCATAGCATGTTCCAGTTAAAACTACGCTATAACCATTCTTCCAACCACTACTCACACTATAACTACACTTAGCCCCTGCATTGACCTCAGTTCCACTCGTATCGACTACGCTATTATATGTCTTATTAAAGATTGCATTAAGAAGCAACATGAAATTTTTTAGAAAAGACTTGCTAATTTCCTCTCTTTCATCGATTACATTACCTTCTTTATCCTTGACCAATATCTTATATTTAACGACTATGTTTGGCTTAAGCATACAACACCACCCCTTTGCGGGCTAGAAGTCTCTGAGGGGAGGAAAGCCCGCTTTTAACACTTATACCTTATTTCGACACGATCAGAATATACTATTTGAGTTATGCCATTTATCGTTGTTTTTTTTTACCCCATCTCCTCTTAAAACTGGATGTCTTCTTATGATTCTGTAAATTGGTTTGTCTTCCAATTTACTCTCCTTCTCCATTTCAAAATTATCAATTCTTTCGAGTTTAATTCCAAGCTTCTTGTAGATTTCACTCTTAATGTTATTCAAAAACTCGTAGAGGTTGTATATTGCGTAGCAACTTTGTGAATCTTTCATCCGCCAATCTGGTGCAGATGCTGGGCATCCTCCGTAGCAGATACACCAATATTTGCAACCACTACACCCTCCATCCTGCACAGGAATCTTCTTAAGCACGATATACCTCTCGTAACTCGGAGTTTCTGAACGAGAAAAGAACAGCACATGGTTCTGTGCTTGTAAACAAGTCGTGAGTGTTCCATCCCCCAAAACAACTTTAGCCCTCTCTGTGCAGAAAATGTCACACATAGTCAAAAAGCAGTCGTTCACATTGTAACTTCCACTCAAGTTAGCCAACATGAAATCGATTGGATTTATGCTAAGCTCTGGATTCGCTATGTGTATTTTAGCTAAGAGCTTGAGCGTATTGAACAACTCTTTGCCTGTAAGCTCAAGCTCAGGATAAAACTTGAGCCAATTAAACTTAAACTCTCTGATCCCATAATTCTTATACATGTAATTCACAAAATCTACTATTTTTTGATAGTTACGCCTATGGAGAACCACCATTATACTAACTGGGATGTCTTCACTCCTCAGCAATTCAAGATTTCTCAAAATTTTCTCTGATACATTTTTTGGTGATCTTACATTTTCCTTTGGGAGACCATCTAAACTCACTGCCACCCCAGTCTTATATTTTTTGAATAGCTTAATATGTTCCTCACTAATTAGAATCCCATTAGTCGTTACATTGGAGTAACCACACTTTCTCTTTGCGAAGGCTAAAAATTTTTCAATATCTTTGAGCGGTAGCAAAAGAGGCTCTCCACCGTGCAAACATATCATCCCATCTTCTTTTGTGTAAACAGATTCTGCCACCTTCAGCATTTTGTTTATGTCGTATTTTACAAAGTAATGCCTAAACGATCTCTCATAGCAATAAGGACAATTGTTGTTACAAGCAAGCGTTGGTTTAAGCAATAGAACCATATCTAACCCACCACTATCACCCAAATCACTTCCAAACTCTGTCCAGCTTGCATATCTCTCGCCGAGAACGTCTGCCTTGCGAGCATGTTCGGACTTGCTGAATGTGAGTCATCAAACAATCCTGCCTCAGTTATCGACACTGATTCATTAAACGTAAATGTATAAGCCCACTTACACTTGAAATCAGCTTCGTAGCTCACAGTAGCCTCTCCTTCAGCGTAATACGATTGCAAAGCTGTATCTGATGCTGTAGGTGATGCAGTTCCAGTCCCTATCTGAATGTATTTAAATGGTTTAGTGTGAACTCCGTTTATCAGCTTGGCAACGATTTCCTTCCCCTTATCAACTATCAAGTTTTTCTTTCTAAGCTCATCTAATATTCTTCCATCAATATCTCTCCTTATTAATCTTAACTCACCCCTAAGTCTAATCATACTACCACCTTCAATCAACTTTTATCCCCCATCTAATTCTTAAAGTTTTTTCCGATGACATTTTTCTTGCAGGAAAAACGACTCTCGCAAGCATATTTGGCGAATTTGCCTGTAAGTCATCAAAAATACCAGCTTCAGTTATTTCAACGTCTTCTGTAAAGGAAAAAGAGCAATCTAAAACTGTTGCCTCAAATTTATCTTCTATTGTAAACACTTCAACGTTTGCCTCTTTTTCGTCATAAAAATTCTCCAAAGCCGTATCATCTGGCGTTGGATACGTTGTTCCAGTTCCGATTTGGATATATTTAAACGGTTTCGTGTGCAACCCACCTATGATTTTCGCAATGTACTCTCTGCCCGTATTGGTCAAAGTGTTTTTCACGACTAACGAATCTACGATTCTCCCTTTCTCGATGGTAAAGATCTCGACTATCATATCTATCCTTTATTATCGTAATATTTCCACTTTTTCTCAACGTAGTCGTAGTATAAAGTATATACAGTTATTGCACAGTTGTGATTTGGCATTGTAAAGGAATACTCTAATATTTTTTTGTCTACGAGGTCGAACTCTTTCCACAATAATTGTTCCCAGTTTTTGCTATCCCATACTTGCAAGGCACATCTACCCGTTTCGTTACCTATGTTTTCTACCTCAGCTTTAACGTAAACAGTCTCTCCTTCAGGAACGTCCATTGTTTCGTTTGGGTTTATCTCTTTACCATTGTATATTAACTTACACCAGTTTATTTTAGGTCTAACAGGCATGCTTCAACGCCCCCAGAATCCAATGAACACTCCTTCATACGGTATGGGATCTGACGGTTCAGACCCGTCATTCGGATAAGGTACGGAATTATTGTTGTCTATAAGTAATTTAATACCTTTTCTAACTTTAATTGGTTTTGGAAATACGAGTGGATCATATATCCCTCCAACTCTTGCTTCACCTGAAACGGGTAATTCAACCTCATCGACAATCCAGTGGTAGTAGCTGTTATCGTGCTGGTCACTCCCTATAGCACACAGGTAAAATACTCTACCAGTCCTCTCAGGTTCGTTCCAGTCTATCAAAGGGTAATTTTTAGCATTTGCTGGAACAGGTTTTTCAAGCGTTGATGCTCTTCTTTCATACACGAAGTCTCTTGGATCTATGCCAAATTCTATTTCCCCCTCAGACGGCGTTGTTAATCCAGTTACAGCAGTGTATAATGCCTTTAGAATATCTCTGATTTCTACAATTAAATCGTATAAGTTGTCCATGATTAACCCCTCCCTATAATATTACAAAAAACCGAGAACAATGCGAGAACTACGCAAACCAAAAAAGAAGCTAAGACGACTTCTGTTAATGCCCTTAGTCCGAAGTTCAAGAGGGTGCTATCTGAGCCATAATTCGCCATAATAACGCAACAACTAATACCAAAAGTATCAACTCTATTAATTCTATTAGTGTTAAACCTATCTCCATGCTACTCACCAAGTATTGGATATCCAAGTACTGCGTATGCTATACCTGTCACATCGTTAGCTTGATCGTTATTAGTTAATTTTACATATATCTCTTTTCTTATAGGAAGTATCGGATAGCCTGTGTCCTTTTTCAGCGGGATGTAGTTTGGATTATTCCTTGTACCTCTGATGCTGTATGGGAAGTTCTGTAGTATTTTCTCTTCGCCAGCCTCCGTGAATATACTAAAATCTATCGTTAGTTTGTGTGGATTTGTAATAGAGTTTGCAAATATTATCATTCCGTCAATGGCATAGCTGAATTTGTCACCCTCTAGTACAATAGTTTTTACAGAGTCGTAGTCTCCTTTTTCTAATTTATCTAGCGTTCTTACATATATGTATCTAAGAGTACCCAACCTCATTTTTACCACTTAAAAATTTAAAAAGTTAGCTTAAAAATCCTTTTGCTTCAGCCCAAGTTCTCCTGACAGCTTCAGCTACTTCTGGTGGTACTGTCTTGTACAACTGAGCCAAAGTGTACAATGTGAACGTACCCGTCTTGGTTATGTCTCCGTATACATTCACGAACATGAATGTAAGCTTGTGTGGATCTTCTAACTCCCTGTACTTTCTGGGCAACTTAGCCATCGTGAAGATATCTTTACCACCTCTTGTCTTGTGTCTGTAGTATCCAATGACATATCCTGACGTAACGTCTGGTGTGTCGACAAATACGAATCCAGTTGCTGGATCTACCTTAGCCTGTGCTCCACTTGGTTTAACTTTAAAATCGGCGGGTTCTATCGGTTGCCCTTCGAGAGCGTATACTGGTGCATATACTTTAGCTACGCCACTTAGATAGTCGTTCTCGACCTTATCTAAGTAGATGTCTGCGGAAGTCTCGCTGTGAGCGACAACTTCGGTTATAGTTGCGATTTCAGCCTGTCCACTCTGAGCGATCATGACTTTTTGACCTGGAGCAAATATACCTGGCACGTACTTCTCGTATCCTGATACTAAGTCAGTAAATGCCACTCCACCATCGACTGTTACTTTAACATTGTATCCAGCACTGACGGCGTTTTGAACAGTCTTAGCTTTTATCTGGCTAGAACTGACAAGTATCTTCTCTTCAGTCCAGACACTCTTTCCGTCTGAAGGCGGTAGGAACATGTGATCTAAGCGAGGTCTTACCTTAAGATCTTCAGTACCATCGTACCAAATCCTGAACTCTACGCCCTCAGGAGGCAGTTCTTCGTGATTCCACAAGACTTCGATAGGATTGTTCAATATATACTTGGTGTTCTTTTCAGGTACAATCGTGTAGTGTGGATTAGTGACGTCCCATTCCTCCATTCTCGGCGTAGCAACGCCGTCAGTCCTGAGAATGAACTTCTTGTTCTTGCCAAATGTAGACGGGATTTCTACATTCTCGAATAGTATTGGGTGTAGTCTCTTATATGGAACTTCTACCATTCTCGCTCTCAGATACCTGTTTATTGGGTGATCTGCTCTTAGAACTCCCTTGAACAACGTACCCTTGAGATATATTCTTTTATCGGGATCTAAACCACTAATCGTAATCTCCCTGTCCAATGGAATTGGTAGCTCAAAACCTGTAGTAACCCATTTTCCATCTCTGATCTTCGAGAATTGCATTCTGTTTAGGTTGTAGCTAGCTTTGTAGAACGGTGCGATCAGTTTGTTTATTCTTATGTAAACTATATCTTCTACACCAAAAGTTATGGTCTTCGCTGAGTCAGTACCGATCTCTCTAACGAGTGCACAAGTCGTTTCGGGGTCTTCTAACTTTATTTTACCGTTCTCTAAATCTTTTCCGTATATAACCCACTCCCAATCGGGTATTATCTCCATACGCCCTCACCCTCCTTCCCACGAAGAGGGAAGGATTAGAACTCCTCCTCAACACCAAATGTCAATTCTTCAATATTCAATCCTTTTTCTTCTCTCTCTTTCTCTTTTTCTTCTACCATAGCCCTAGTAGTTGGTTTTGGCGTTCTTGCCCTCTCAGCCAATATTCTCCTGCTTCTCACCTTCACTCACCCCTGAGAGATACCGTAAGACTAACATGGACGAGGTCAAGTAACTGTACGATCTCGCAAAGGATTATACCTCCAGCTATGTACTGCATCCATTCCCATCCTGGCGTTCTTCCTCTGAAGTACAGTACCCCTGCAATTGCTAAGAATATTGCACTCGTAATTCCTGTCGAGTATAGCATATAGTTCTTAGGGAATTTGTCTTTGAGGTAATTGTCTAATGCTGACTCTATTAAAGTGTGTCCAAGTGCTGTGGATACAGTACCTATTACACTGTTTGCTAGCTCAGCAGGTGCAAGCTCTTCTATTCTACCTAATGTCTCAAATAGTCCAGGCATATTACCACCTTATCAAAACATATTCTCTACAATTATTTAAATATATCGTAGATACTACCAAATAATCGGTTACATACGAGAACTACGTGGAATTTTTAGTGATCAAGTGAAACCAGCTTTTTTATTCCTACTCGAAGATAGTCTTTTGGTTGTAGGTTGAGCCTATCTACTACATGTTTTGGAATTGTAATCTTATTACCTTTTATCAGCCTGACTTCAAATGTGGCATCCCAATCATCCATCGTTCAAATTTCAAACCGCAACCATTAAAAATTTTTCGGAATAATTGATAACTATGTGTTATATAGGTGTTGATCTCGGTACTACATCTTCAGAAGCTTGTTGGGTGAATGACAGAGGCGAACCAGTAATTATCCCAGCAAAAGAGGGTGTCAGTGGGGGCAAAAACTTTCCATCAGTAGTAGCGTTTAAAGATGGCAAAATATATGTCGGCGTTCAGGCTAAAAGACTCCCTACAGACGATAAAATTACAGAATTCAAAAGATATATGGGTACGGATTGGAAATATTGTTCAAAAACATTAGGTAAGTGTTTTACACCTCAAGAGCTTTCTGCTTTCGTCCTAAGAAAAATAAAGTCCGATGCAGAGGCTTTTCTTAATAAAAAGATAACAGGAGTGGTAATAACTGTGCCCGCATACTTTGACGACAATCAGAGACAAGCCACAAAGGATGCTGGAAAAATTGCTGGATTAAACGTTCTAAGACTCATTAATGAACCGACATCGGCTTGCATAGCTTACGGACTTGGAAGAGAGGAAAAGTGTAAAGTTGCGGTTCTCGATCTGGGTGGGGGAACTTTTGATGTTTCAATCCTCTCAATCGATCATGGTACTTTCCAAGTGTTGTCTACAGCAGGAGACACAAAGCTCGGCGGTTGCGACATGGATGAAGCACTATATAATTATCTTATTAAAGATAAATTAGATCCAAAGTTAGAGATAGCTGTTAGAGAAGCAATCGAGAGAGCAAAAATGGATCTCAGTTCTGCCGATAGCACCTACATCTACGTACCTGGAGTTATAGAGGCAGAGATCACAAGAGAAGAATTCGAAAATATAATCCAACCTATTCTAAAGCGTTTAGAAACACCAATCATGCAAGCTCTTAAAGATGCTGATTTAACCCCAGCAGACATAGATAAAGTGGTTTTGATCGGTGGAGGTACTAAAGTCCCAGCAGTCAGAAACAAATTTGCCGAAATCTTTGGTGCTGAGAAAATCGTTGGAGGAGTAGATCCGATGAGAGCAGTGGCGATAGGTGCTGGTATAATCGCATGTGTTCTCGAAGGCAGATGGAAAGGAGAAGCACCATTACTCATCGATGTAACTCCACTTAGCTTGGGCGTAGAAATTAAAGGAGGATTATTCTCAAGAATTATCCCAAGAAACACACCTATACCGTGTAAAGCCTCTAAAACCTTCACAACGACACACGATTATCAAGAGAAGGTTGCTATAAGAGTCTATCAAGGTGAAAGAGAGTTCTGTAAGGATAACATTTACTTAGGGGAGTTAATCCTTGATGGAATCCTGCCCGCTCCAGCAGGCGTTCCTAAAATCGAAGTCGTCTTTGAGATCGATGAGAACGGTATCTTGAACGTAGAAGCTATAGACAAGGGCACTGGAAAGAGAAAAAAGATTACGATTCAAGCACCGCATAGACTCAGCGAGGAAGATATTCGAAGAATGATAAAAGAAGCAGAGAGGTTAGCCGAGTCTGATAAAGCTAAGCGAAAAGAAATCGAGCTTAGACAAACTGCTGAAAACTTAATCAAGGCAACTGAAAACTTACCTGAGAAGTTCAAAGCTGAAGTTAAACCCTTAATCGATCAGTTGAATAAAGCTAAAAGCGTTGATGAACTTGAAAAAGCAGTTAAACAACTTAGAGATAAATTATTTGAAATTAGTAAAAAAATATATACTTAATTAACTTATTTTACAACTGTGATAAGAAATCTAAGTAGTTTTTAGCCATTATTTCTTTACTAAAGTCTAACCCTCTTTCTCTGCAAATACGAGTCCAGTCATGTAGCATGTAACCATCACTATCAAACCAAATTAGAGTTGTTAAAAGCTCAAGCAACGAGTCACATAACAATGCATTTAGATAAGGTACTTTAAGTTGGTCGATTAGACCGCCATTCCTCAATGCTATTACGGGTGTCCCGCAATTAAGAGCTTCAGCACAGAATAAACCAAATACTTCTATGTACGGAGGCATAGGTATTGCTATAACAGCTTTAGCGTTTTGCAATAGCTCTATCTTTTTTTCAAGGGTAACACGACCTATATACTCAACGTAATCGCTTTTCTCTGCTCTTTCTTTGACTCTTTCAACGTATTCCTTATCAGAAACAAATTTATCTTCTCCAGCGATGATGCCTTTAACTTTTGCCTGTTCGCAAAGCCATATAAATTCTAAAGCACCCTTCTCTCTCATAATCCTGTTTAAGAACAAATAGTAATCTCTCGATGGATTTTCAATTGGATGGTATAATTCCGTGTCAATTCCGTGATGTATAACTGTTGGCATAATTCCTAACCTGTTAAAAATCATGTCTGCTTGCACTTCGCTGACTGCTATATAGTTAGGATTATCACTTATTGGAGGATTACTATTCCAAGATGGCATTCCATGAAAAGTGTGGCAAACTTTTACATTCGGGTTCTTTAACTTGTAGATATATGGAAATCCAAACCAGGATTCATCTATTATATAATTAAAGTCTTTTAGATATGGCTCGTAGATATTGTATGCCTCCTCCTCTTCTTTGATCCAGTCGTGATTTGGATCTTCCTTTGGCTCTACTGTTGGAATATACGTAACACCTTTTGGAAGGCGAGACCTCTTACAACATGCTACAGCAATCTCTTCAATATTATAGATGTCCTTTAACTTCAACATGGCATCGGCGAGGTTATATACAACAAGCTCAACGCCACCATATACCCTCGGATCTACTTCTCTCTCAGCAGTTGAAACAATTATTATCCTTGCTCCTTTTAAATCATGTGGAGTCTCGGACTTCGACAGCGAAGAACGCCCAACCATTGTACAGCAACCGTATGACATCATAATTTTCCACCCCCGCAAGCTCTAAGTGTTCTCTAAGCAATTTCTCATCGTAATGCCTAATATGGTGAAGATGTGTCAAATCTGAATAAAATTCCTTCACATCAGGATTGCTTTTTCTTGCATGATCTCTTATATCTTTACATCCATGCAATATGATTTCCTCCCAAATAGGCGTATATGGTCTGTACAAACTAATCCAGTTAGCTTCATCTGGCACAGTTATCAAAATTCTACTTGCTACCCTTTTTGCCTCCCTCAGAACCTGGACTGGATCTTCAACGTGTTCAAGAATTTCGCAAAGTAAAGCTATATCAAACGATTTATCCTTAAAAGGTAAATTATGAGCATCCGCTCTCACGAAGTTTGGATGATCGTATAAGTCTATATCTACCAATACAATGTTTTCTTTCCCATATAGACCATGTATTTTCCATAATGTTGCATCTCCACAACCTATATCAACTATTTTTGCATTAGGATCGATTTTATTGATTAACCAGTCGAACCTATTCAACGTGTAGACCTCCAAAACCATACCTCCAAAACCAGTAAGATCGTCCAAACTACAAATACAATAGCCATGTCAGATATCACAGACACTCACCCCGCTCTGCGACAATTTTAGCAAACCTATATGATGCCCAATTACCGCTGTATCTACGTAGATATTAAAACCACCGTATAATTTAATTAAACGGCAAAAGTAGAAATCTTCACTCATGCCTCTAAGTTCTTTGGGAACTCCTAATTTATCAAGCTCTTTTTCAGATCTACCCTTAGTCCATAAGAAAAATGGAAGATCCGTGTTTTTCCTGACGATCTTGAAGACATCCCTGTGTATGAGTAAACATCCTGCTCCTACTAAATCCACTTTGATTATCCTTGTATTCCAACTTTCAATTGGGAGAAATCTTTTCTCTTTTTTACCGTTGATTTCAAGTTCAGTTTCTACATAAGCACACCAATAGAATCCATCTCTCTTTTTAGCTCTGTACAAACCCGATACAACAGGTAATCTATGCGAAAGTAATGTTAATACGGCATTTCTATTTAATATAATGTCCGAATCCATAAAAAATATCCAAGAATGGTCGTTTTCAAGGGCGATTTGTACTAATTCGTTCCTCGCAACGTCTATCGGTGCACCTCTAACTAAATATATGTTACTACCCTCTGGTAGTAATAGCTCTTTGAACTTTATTGCCCATTCTGTTGGTACTGTACCTTGATGAGGGATACACACCGCAACGCTATTCTCCTTCTTTAACCTCTTTATTCTTAGATACTCCCATGCTGTCATTCTTTTCGACTCTTTAATTCTTTTTCAAGTCTTTCTTTCTCTTTTTTAAGTCTCTCAAGTTCGTCTAATAAGGTGTCAATATCTACGTCTTTAGTTTTTGCTTCCTCTTTTACTGCTTTCTTCAACAGAACTCTGTCTTCTAGCTCTGAAATCTTTTCGTAGCTATCGATTGCAGAGAGTAGCATACTCCAAATGAATGCCAACCCTCTGATTCCTTTGGCTAATCTAACTTTAAATGGTAAATCTTTACGTTTTACCGCAGATACGATACTCGCTACTCCGTAACCATACATAGTACCTGCATGCCGACCATATTCAACGATCTCGTCTGGAGATTTAGCTAATTCTATAGGCGTAGGTAAAATACCTTTGTCTATCGCCTCTTCAATAGTCAACTTCGTCACGTCTTCCGCTGGAGCTATTTCAAATGTGTCAACCTTCTTCTCCACTATTTTCGGCTTTTTGTTCCTCTCCATAATCTACATCACCTCCTAAACTTTTTATAAGTTCTCCTAACCTTTTATTACCTACTACTACTACCTTGAGCTTGTCGCCTATTTCCTCGCAAGTTATATCCTTTATGTTAAACTCTTCTATGAACAATGGCGAGATGCTCGTTTGCTCTAATGAATTCTTAACAGTGTTGTGCAATCGATCTCTAAGTAGCTTACGCTTTTCACTGTCTGGTATGTGTAGTTCTACAGTCAAATAACACAAATCCCCATCTACACGTACATTAAACGAGTGAGCTTGTATTTGATACGTCTGTATAATTTGATCACTCATGTCTTTTAGTTTGTTGACAATCATACCTCTAAAGGGTTCTCTGCTCAAAATAGCTTTAATAGATTCGTAAAGCCCTATCTGTTTTACTAATTTGAATATTTTTTTAACAGCCCCACTATCTATATTAGCATCGATCATAGCTATCCCTCAACTTCGGGTTTAATCTTCCACCCAGTCTCGTCTTTTATAGATTTTACAATTACTTTCTTACCTTGTTCACTACTCTCGTTCTCTTCTTCCTCTTCACTCTCTTCTTTACTCTCTTTTCTCTTTTCTCTTTCTTCCACCGCCTTTCTAACTTTTTCTCTAAGTTTACGATGGTCGTTTGCACCACTAGACAACGCTGTCGCAATCGCATTTGCCAAGTTAGCTCCAGCAGTCAATAGATTTATGAGTGCACCAGTACCATCTGGGATCTCTTTGAGTAACTCTTTTGCAGTTGTCAGATCTCCTTTTTCGGCGTACTTCTGAATAAGTAGGTTTATGCTTTCTACCTTAGCCTTATACGGTTCAAGGAAAAGTATATCAGTCAAAGATTTTTTAGGTTCACTAGGTGTCTTCAACGTATCAATAAGTTCTTGTATCTTTTCAATTTGCTTATTTTTCACTAGCTTTTCAAGCTCGTTTATTAGCTGAGAGATTGCACTTTCCTCTGATTTTGGTGCATTACTCCCAAGTAATGAGTCTAATACCTTTTGTTGTTGTTCAGTAAGCCTGTCTCTAATTGCTTTAAGAACTTGCTTCTCAAAGGAGTTCTCTTTCTCTTTCACCCAATCGGGCAGTGGTGCGTTGATTTCTATTGTTTTAGTCGTAACTATTTTTCCTTTCTCATCGTAACCAACAATTCGGATTTTACCCCCACCGCCGATGGCATCAAGGATCTCAGTTGGATCAGGAGGGTGTGCAAATTCTACATCAGCCTTGTAGAATTTTCCTGTCTCTTCTCCTTTGACGTACACTAACCACTTATTGAC
>Ga0190312_1000279_pt1 | contig 17995 bp, 17 predicted proteins | sample 487007910_MG_FD_165046 | JGI IMG/M metagenome (GOLD analysis project Ga0190312, IMG submission 165046) | Hydrothermal vent sediment bacterial communities from Southern Trench, Guaymas Basin, Mexico - 4870-07-9-10_MG | ecosystem: Environmental > Aquatic > Marine > Hydrothermal vents > Sediment ... | reverse complement strand
TTCATGAATGGGTTATCCACCGCGTCTCGGCGGTGGTTCGATGAGGGCATGGTGACCGGGGTCTCGCCCGGGCCATGCCTGAGGTAAAACCCGTCTTACTGAATCCCCCAGAATCCATTCCCGTAACCAATCGGGATCCGCGAAATGCGGGGAGGCACCATAGCCGGGTGCGATAGTTGTACGTCTTGGCGGGTTTCGCGGTGAGGGGCTCATCCCGCTTCTCCAAATCGCCCCCTTCCTCATTCTTGTTAAATTAAAGCCCGGCTCTCGCGGTGGGGGCCGGGCTTATTCTTTTTGCCCGTTCCGCTGTTAAACGTATGCGTTTAAAAACCCGCGTAGAAGGCGGAATCGGGCCGCGGGGGTAGTTAGACTAACCAGAATGGACCGAATTGGGCTGAGAAGCTGTGAGGCAACCGCTCCACAGGTAAGAAGTGTCAAAACCTGCCCGGGCCCACTATATATTATATCTCCGCGGTTCTGTCTCCCCGCATAGGTGCTTTCGCCGTACCTCTCGTTCCTAGAAGGCTTCATGGCGGTGCGTGGTTAGAGACTGGCCGCGAAGCTGGTTTCGGGGCCTTTTTGCACCCTCATGGGGTGGATCCGCTGTAGAAACAGGGTGCGTTACCGGGTGAAAGCACCCAGAAAAGGAGAAAAAGCGGCTAGACCTCGAGACCCAGCTCCGGGAAGGAGAAAACGTAGCGGTTAAGAACAACCACGTATCTGCGACGCTTCTTGAGTTCCTCCACGATCTCCCTCCTCAAATCCTCGCGAACCTGGAGAACACGGAGGATTAGCTCAAGGGTACGGTTGCGGTCTCCAACTTCTGTTTCCTCACTGATCTCCAGAAGAACACGGAAGGCTGATTCAGGGATTCCACTAATTCGCGGTTCGCCCATCGCGACCACCCACTATTAATAGTGTCGATAGCTATTTATTAGTGTTATGCTTCGCAACCTTGCCCTCGCGTTCATTTCAATCCTCTTTTTGAGTCTTTCTTTGAAACAATAACCCAGCGGACTCTTTCAACAACTCCGAATATCATCTTTCAATCCTCTTTTTTTGAGGTTTTCTTTGAAATTCTTATACTTCTTGAACAAATGTCGAATCTCGAAATAATCCGCAATAATGTCCCGATCTCTGCTTCTAGATATTCCAGAATACTGATACCTAACAGCATCGTCAACGATGAGAACCTGGATTTGTTTATAATTCATATTCGCTATAGCACTCCTGAAACTTCTCGAATAAACTACATTGACATTCTCAGGGCCATATTTATCTAAATATTGCTTCGCTAAGAAGAAGGATAAATTCGTCTTTCCAGACCCCTGCAAACCTACTATAGTTACACTCCTTAGTAATGTATCTGGAAAGTCTTCAGGAAACAAGTATTCAAGAATATCATTTTCACTCATAAAAAATCACCAAAAAAGAAGAGAGAAAAGCGGATTCAGCAATCATTTCTTCTTTCTTCTTCGTTTTCTTTTGGAATTATTATTACTGCGGCTAGAGCTATTGCTATTACTATTCCTAGTCCTATGCTTTGTATTGCTAGGGGAATATCGATCATTGCCGCTATTAGTATTTCTAGCCAGTTGTTTTTTATGAATTCTAGCAATTTGTTTTTCATAAGCACCCCTATATCTGTAATAAATAAATGGAAGCAATATTAAGGCTATGCCTAAACCCGCAAAGGGCAAAGTGAATGTCGCTCTTAGAAAAGAATCAAATGGAGTTACTAGATAAGCTACACTCCCTATGAGCGCTATACCAAGCACTAATGATAACCCCAGACTAATATAGTCGAAATCATTGAAATCCTTATCAGAGAGAGAATCCACAATCGGCTTATAGATCAACCCTACAATCCCAAGAAGTAATCCAAGTGATTTCCAATCTAGCATCATTTCTTTTCCAAATCTCACAGAGAGAAACATTAGATACGCAGCTGCTAAAACAATTGTGAGAAATAATCCCCTGCTGATTCCAATTTTTCTTCGAGAAACACATAATAATCCCGCTATACATATTGGGATCAACAACCACCAATAATTAATTAGGAGCCACCAAAGAAGACCCCGAATCTCATAAATAATCCAATAAATATAGGATATAATCTGATCAAACACTATTTCTCACCTCCCAGTCTAATTTTCTTCACCTCATTTAACCTGACAGAACTTGTAAAAGCGGACAGGCGTTCTAGACTTGAAAGCTCTCTAATAAACCTGGTCTTCTCGATTTTGCGAATAAAATCTAATAATTCCTGGCCATAACTTGTTTTATCCAAGCCATATTGCTTTAATAGAAACTCGACACGCACGATCTTTTCGGGATCCTTATATATTGCGTATTCCTGGAGAAACTTATCTTTGCGAGCCCCTAATCTTGCTAAGAATCGCTTAATTATCCTGATAATATCCTCTTCTCTAATATTGTAGTAGCTCATTCGATCTCACCCCTGAGAATCTTCTTCTTAATCTTCTCGATTTCCTCGATCCTCTTTCTGGCCTCGATGATGCTTAGAACATCGCTAATTGTCTCTAGCTTTGCGTATTTCTCCTCCAGATCTTCAAGCTCTTTTTTGAGTCGTGCTAATGCCTCTTTTCTCCTCAGAAACTCTAATTTGTAATGAACCCAGGTGAGCTTTAGAACCAGTTTCAAAGAAAAACTCGAAAAAAGGGATTGAAATTACTTTCTCTCTAATGGGATAAAATTAACTACCCCAAAACCATACGTCCTTTTTTCACCGACGTTAGAGAATTCAGCAAAGCGAAGGAGCTTAATTGCTGTTTTTGTTTTTTCGTCATTAAGGAAAATCAGTTCCGCCCTCCCCTTAAAGCCAGTTAGTTTAGTCTTTTCTATTCTGGCCTCCCTTGTAATTAGTTTGTAACTCTTAATCATAATATTCCTACTCACCCAATCTAGGAGAGATTCAGTAGCTATCCTCTCGGTCTCTGGTGCGAAAGCATTCCAGAGAGTAGACAGATTAGAAAATATTCTTATGGGATCTGGAAAGAGATAGGGAAAAGAGCGACCCTTGATATTAAAGAATGTCGGTGTACGAAAGACAAGACCTATGCGGGAGGATATTTCTTCAGGATTATCGCTAAAGGATAGTTTTGAAACCTCAATATGATCTAAATAGCAAATAAGGGTGCCGAAACGAATCTTCTCAATACTTACTAGAATCTCAAAGATGGGGGTCTCTATCTCATCCTTAAGAATAGAAACACTAAAGGTAAGTCTATCTCCTTCATTTACGATCCAGCGATTCTTAGAAACTTTCATACGCTTACCAATAGGTCGAAGTATCCTGATGGCATATGGCCGGGGACCACTATCGCTATGTAAAAGATTAAATAGATCGATATCATGTTTATGAATGGTACTTAAAAACCAACCACGTACTAGTTCTCCGGTAAAGGGAGGAAGCGTGGCTCGATTATAAGCCAAAACTATAAAATCGAACCTACTAGGCAATAAAAATACCCCCACTCATTTTCCTTTACTCTTCCAATATGCTATATAGTCAAACACAATCATGTATTATCAACGATTCCTAAAGTTTTATGCCCCCATGTTTTGATTTTCGTGGTCTTATAACAGTTGTTACTGGGTAACGAGTAGCTACCCCTGTTACTATCCCGACGCCAGTAGGTAAGTAGGGTATTCTCTCTATATCTTCTTCAGAGGCTATACCGATGTAGGGTTTCAGATAGTCTAGATCAGTCTTACTATCGACTCTAAGAATTATTTTTGTGCCGCATTGGCTAATGACATCCTTATCTAATCCAACTATTCGTTGGCTTACAACGCCTAGACTGATTCCAAACTTTCTTCCTTCTCTGGCAATCCTTCTCATAACAGTTTTACTATAAGTATCTTCATCTTGTGGAGCAAATCTATGACTTTCTTCAACAATCACAACTAAAGGTGGTATCGTTTTTTCCTTTCTAGCTCTAAATAGTTTCTCCATAATAGCTCCAGCGAATATTCTACGTATATGTTCTTCCATATCAATGCTTAGATCAATTATACTTGCTTTACCAGGCTCGATGATTTCTTTAGGATCGAATCCCTCACCAAATATCCCCATCTCATTCAAAAGAGTTAAATTTCTAACCAAAGTTATTTCGGTTCTTCTCTGGAACCCCCACTGTTGGGCAATGCTCCTTATTGCTCTAGAAAGACTCTCAAAGGAAAGTTCATAATTACCACTCTTCTTTATGGATCGGATAGCTAAGTATAAGAGGTCTCTCATAACGGGTGTGAGTCGAGCCATCTCTGCGATGGTATCCGTATCAAGATCTCTGAAATTAAGCGTTAAATTTCCCTGACCAAAGTACGCTGGTTTATAAACCTTCACGGGATAGCTTCTAGGCTCTAGTCCTAGATTACCGAGTTTTAATAGATCCACAGTGTTATCATTTGGTTGAGAAAGAGTACTATACTCGCCGTGAGGATCAATAATTACCACGGGGTATCCTTTTTCTAGAAGTTCTTCAACAATTACTCCTACTGTGTAAGACTTACCACTACCAGTAGCTCCAAAGATAGCGAAATGTAAGCTAGTTAGTTTTTCAGGATCAAGCAAGATTTTAAGATTATCATTCCCATACATCGTACCCAAAAAGATACCATCATCTCTAATACCAAGAAGTTTCTTCAACAATCTAGGACTAGCTCGATAAACTTTTTCTCCGGGCTCTGGAGGGATGTTTGGGGGATGAAGACGATCTCCCTCAAACATGCCTACGATCTCTACTCTAGCCTCTCTCCACATCCCTATCTCAATGGGAAATCTAGCAGTTAAAGGAATATTCCTAGCTAAATGATCACGGATAAATTCGGGATTACGGAGATATTCATTATACGACCTAATAAGCACAATTCTGCCGATTATGATGTACTTGCCAGCGGGAACCTCAACGAATTCTCCAACTTTCACATCAGCATCATCACTTAATTGGAAGCAAAAACTAAGATGAGAAGGAGGCTCCCTATAACTAATAATCACTCCTAATTCATCAACCATAAGAAACACCTCATAACATGCCAGTAGAGAGTTTATGGAAATAATCAACGAATGCAGCACGGAGAACTCCACGAATGGTTCTCTGAAGCTCACTGATATTTCTAGCAGCCAATACATTAGCAGTTAATAACGGTCCAGGTCCTGCTTCCCATTTGGAGCGAGGAGAATGAATAGCTGATGAATATACAAAGTCTCTTAATTTCTCATAATCTCCCCAAGGATCGCCAATAGAAATGAATTCTACCTTTAAAACTTGGGAATGGCACTTTATATAGAATTCATACCAATTCTGAATGGTTGGTTTACCTTTCTCTGGCCCCCGGGCGATCAAAGCGGTAACGTCGCCATCATCCATTAATGCGTTGAGCACATGATCATCGCTACTCGTAGCGAGATTAACACCCAGATAATCACTCAGAGTACGAGCGAAGATATTATCATAAGATCTAAAACTTATACCAGCGATAAGTACACCTTTTTTCCTAGAAACGTTGAGGAGTTTCTGGAAATAATCATATGCCTTTCTTTGAAGTTCAACAAGCTTCTTAGCTCGGACAATATAACCATGGGGAAAGAGGGAGCCCTCTCTAAAGTAGACGGCTATATCATCTCCATATTTTTCGAGTATTGCAATATCTAACTTATAATGAGCAATCTGGGATAGAAGACGAGAAGCAATTTTTCTACCAAGTCCTAATAACTCTGGGAAATCAGTAGTCATTTCATAAAAAGGTTCTTCTGGAACGAAGGGTTCCTTACCATAGAACTGAGAAATATCAGGAACAGCTCTTTCTAAACATTTCTCGCGAACTAGAACATCATTCTTATAGAAAGCTATATAAGAAGCCGAACTTAGATAGGTAATAGTAAGGACAGAGAAATCGCTTACACCGAAATTCTCAATCTCGTACTCATTAGAGGATCCACCAATATAAATATCATCAAGAAAAATTCTTCTAGCTCCGTGTCGATAAATAAACCTATCACCAATGAGATCCCTAATACCACCAGGAAGATGCTCATTATAGATGCGTTCTCTAACTTCCTCAACAAATAATGTGGACCACCCTAAACGATCAAGAAGCTTCTTCATACGTTCTCTCAAAACTCTAGAACTCTCTAATAATTTGAAGAAATTAGGATCAACAAAATCATCTAAACTCAGTTGAGTTCGTGGCTCTAAACCAATTATGCGCGAAACAATCTCAAGTTTCTCAAAATTAATAGAGTAACGACCTTCTCCAACATAAAGAAGCACGCCGAGATCTACGAGATCATTTAAGTAATTGCGAACCATCCTATCGGATAGTCCAGTCTTTTCAGCAATAATAGGGGCTGAGACGAAACCATAACGGGAGAATATGTCCAGACAAACATTAATGATTTCAGATAAGCGGGCAGCATAAGTGCTAGGGGGTTTAGGCATTTCTTCTGCACCACAAAAGAGAGAAAGCAATAAAGGTTATTTAAAAATAACGGAAATAAAGAAACAAAAGAACCAATTAGCGGATAACACTCCATTAAATGCCTATGTGGATGAGAAAGCTTACTCACATCAACTTTTATTTAATAGAATATGAGGTGTTGAAAAACGTAGGAAACTCTGAGTTTTAACTTTTTCTTAAAAGCGCTAGAATGAAGAAAAAACGGTTCTGAGAATCTTAGCCAAAATTCTCAAATTCTGATAAAATATGTGACGTTCTTTCAGCTACTTGGTCTTATAATCGCTATTGGTATTATTGTTTCCTGTGGCATTAACCCTCCATGAAGAATCCTCCGATCCTCCTTCTTATTTCTTCTCATTGAGAATTTCCACTTCCCTTTAGGAAATACAAAAACAATATCCTCCCCGTAAACTTCTCGTCCTTCAAGCAGAACTCTCTTTATCCCTATTTCATTAGCTCTTGTTACTAAGACTCCCCTCTCACCTATAAACTTTCTTAACTTACTCCTTATTTCCTCAAGATCTTCCTGGGTCTCCAATATTAAAAATCTATGCTCTACTCTTGGCATTGTCGCTAAGTTCAGCTCCATAGCTAATTCTTCTGGAGTGAGCTCCACAGTATCCTTAACCCCTTTTACTAATCCATGATCACTAGTAATCACTATTAAGGGTTTTATCCCAGCCGAGCGTAGCTTGTCTCTTATTACGAGAAGTAACCTCATAATACTCTCAGCGAACTCTCTTGTTATCCTAGCTATTGTTTCTTCAGATGCCCCATGCTGAATTTTTTCTAGCGACTGAATAACAATCGCTATGAGATCCTGATCTTTTCGGGGCTCAAATCTTGTCAAGAACCACGTAATTGCATCTGAGACGCTGTACTTAAAGTGTTTGTATAGGAATGCTCCATAATATACTTGATCAAGTAAATCCCTCTCCGAGGGTATTGATCGCTCTTCACTAATATCTTTTCTACTTTTAAAGAACTCACTAGGAATATCCTTCAGGAATATCGCTCTTCGGGAATGATTTGTTATACTTGGTATCAATGATATGCCTATGCACTCCTTAACCAGCTCGAAGCCATATTTTTGAAGCAGAGGGCGCATCTTGAAAGCAAAGCTCTCATAAGACATTCCGTCAATCACAAGGAGAATTAGTATCTCATCAGGTTTCAACTCTTTTCGAGCAACCTCAATTACTTCTGGCGTAGGGATGAGATCACCTATTTGCAAAATTTCCTCTTTTATCATCTTTTTATATTCACTCAAAAACATGTCCTGCCATACATCTTCTACACAAGCCTTCTTAATGTTTAACTCATCAATAATCTTAGCCACAATAGGCAGTTCCCTTATTCTCGCTGGGAGCTCCTTAAGTCTCTCCACAATAATTGAGATATCCACGAAGAGTCTTGCTAATTCACTAATATCCCTCGGAAGCTCACGTGTTGAGATCCGTATTGCTGTGGCGAGATCATTAAATATTTTAGAAGCATTTCGATATCCTAATCTATTTAAGATAGTAGCTATTGAGTATAAGTTCTCAAGCCGTAAATTCTCATGCGTTATTAGAGCTAACTCCGTAAATGTTCCGTATCTTATCTCACTAATTCTCATCCCAGAACCACTTAACCTCCTAATTAACTGATTATCGAGATCTTCCAGCTCCTTAAATACCATTATGACGAATTCTGAAACAATCTCTTTAGCGTGTAGATAAAACAAGTAAATGCTGAATGCTAAGGCTGGTAATGAAATACCAGTCTCATTAGAGATCTCGCGGATGATCTCACATATTTTATTGGGACTATGAACTCTAAAGAATTCGACGAGAGCTACTGCTCGGGAGAGAGCTCTATTCCTCGATTCGGCATAAGCGATCTCTATTAATAAATCCCATAGATCATTAACGAGGTATTGTCTAGAAGCATTAAATAGTAAATCCACCATATATTGATAACTCTTATCAAAGTCTTCTCGAGCCAATAGATAAGCGATCACGAGCTTAGTTAATCGTTGGATAAACTCAGTACTTTTAGCCATAAGAGTAATCAGACCCCATCGTAAGATATTCTCTCTTTTAGAACCCCGCCAATACTTTGGATCAAAACCGAGTAAATCCTTTATAAAGAACTTAAGAGGGAAAATTTTTTCAAGATTAAGCACGTTTTCTAGAAGATTCTTTTCTTCCTCTACTTTAACGAGAATTTTCCCATGCTTAATTAAGCCGTAAAAGTTTAACAGGAAATGCTGGAGACGGATGTCTCCTTTCCTTAGCTTAGGTAAGAGCTTAACAATATCATATACACTTCCCTCTATCTTCCTCATCCACCAATTCCTTATCCTGCTGGCCTTAATGTTCAGAATATTGAAGAATGCATTGATACTAGAGTTCCTCCTAGAAATCTCATCTAAGATCTTCTCTATTTCTCCACAATATATTGCATAAGCTAAGAAGTCCCAAATCTCATCAGATTGAGGAAGGCTCGGCAAATTATCTATAAGTTCAATACATGATATCTGCATTCGCACAAACTTGACCACATCAGAGATCTTATTAAAACGAGCAGTAAGAGAAAGAACAATTATAATTAATGAGAGCTTCTCAGCCAATTTTCTCATTCCTGGCAGAAAGTAACCCAACAAATAAGCATTCCTAGCATACTTGAGGAGAGTTGTTATGAGAATATGCTCAAAACCTCGACCCCAGATAAATAAGGGAAAAACTTCACTTATCTCTCCATAGCGAAAATTATCAACGTCATTTAATAGCTTAGTAACTGGCTTAAAATAATTAGATATCTCATTAAGTAGACCTTTCTTGACGAGCACAAGATCGTTTCCAGGCCATCGGAGTCTCCTAATAGCTTCGGCGAATTCATCAATATTTAATTTTTTACAGACCCACTTAACGAACCTAGTTTGCTTCATGTAACTCTTCCTAATAAAGTAAGCCTCACAAATATTATATAACCAGCACAAAGCAGCCACATAATTAGCAAGCAACTTAAGACGCTTAGGTTTTCTAATAACTTCGGAACCCGGCATAGACATAAGTGGAGAAAAACCTTCTTCCGAAATATCAGAGATAATATTAAGGACGAAATGACATAGCTCTTTCTCTTCGGCAGAAGCCTTAAGATTTCTCAGGAAATCGTCAAAAGATAAAATAATCAAACGACCATTAACCTCACTCAATAACCCCAAATTCATCAAGGTTTTCCTAGAGATAAAATCTAATTCATTAGCGTTATTCTTCAATAATTTAATAACGTATAACTCCATAGAAGAACCCACCATTGGGATAAGAAAGAGTTTTTAAATTCACGAGTAATTATTATATGAAATAGAAGCTATATAAATATATCGGAAATACGTATCAACATATTTTGAAACGATATCTCATTTTTCTGAGACATATCGCTATTACTCTTCACGGTTTCCAAATTCGTTCTCGTTTCGCACTTTTCTTTAAATGGAAATTTTATATGAGTGTTTTTTTGTTTCATAGATTTAAGTGAATAGCTATAGGTGGTTTTGTGGGTAAATCTTTTCTCATTACTTTTGGCTGGAATGAGAATGTGGTTATTAATTTAACCGTAAGATTTCCTATTCTTCCTGGTGATAAGTTTATTCTCGTTCTTCCACTAGAAGCGGAAGACCCTAGGTCTAAAAGGGCAATCCAAACGCTTAAAAATTTCTTTGATAAACATTATCCCAGAGTAACTGTTAAAGAGCTACCTATTTCGATTAAAGATTTCCGCAAGGCAGTTTTAAGAATTCTAGACCTTATTGTAACCGAAGTTAAGAAAGGTTCTGATGTCTACGTGAATGTGAGCGGAGGTATGAGAATATTAGCTCTGACAACTTATACAGCAGCTCTTATCGCTAAAGAAATTGCTAAAGGCAAGATATTTCTCGTTGATCTTGAAATCGAAGGGCTCCAGGAGAACGTTACCCTATATTTTCCACCTCTATCGCTGCCAAAGATTAAGGATACCGAATTAGAAATCCTTAGAAGTCTCTTAAAATACGACAGTATACTGATAGACAATCTTGTAGCACAGCTTCGCATTTCTCGTTCGACACTATATCGGAGAATAGGGGAACTCAAGAGATTAGGAATGGTAAGAATAAAAAAGAGAAATAAGAGATCAGCAATAGAATTAACGGAAACTGGCAAAATGTATCTTGAAATAATAGCTAGATATGAAGAGTAAGCAAAATCTTCAAGCAAAAATGTCAAAAATTAACGATGATTTCATTAAGATGGGACAATGTTCAAGATAACAAGATGTTGATTACCACTTATTTAAGAGTTAAGGACAAAAACGTCCGCCATGGAGAATTGTATTAAAATATCGGGATATTTTATTCTTAATACTTTTTCTTAATGCATAAGCAGCTCTAATATCAGAAATTATTAATACATGGTTTAATGCCCCGACGCATGTCCAGCTGAGAATTGGACGTGCTAGTATTTTACGTATAATTCGGTCTAAAACTTCTTTGAGTATTGATTGTGAATAACATGTGAGGAATGAATTCATATTAAGATCGATACTATCAATATTCTTTTGCAATATTTTCTTAAAGGATTGATTCGCTTCTTGATTAACATTTATTTTTAATATATTACCTAACAATTCCCTTATAACTACATCATTAAAGCTAGTATATCCAGTTCGATAAAGTATTTCATATATTCGATGCTCATGGTGCAATAAGACTGTAGAGGCTATTATCGAAGCTACCAGCTCATCATAGTTCTCCAAAACTTTAAAAACTATTGCAGCGCTTAGTGTTTCATGAAAGTACCTGAATCTTTCATCAGGTCTGTAATACTCTTCTGCGGCCTTTCCATAGTCATGCAAAATTAACATAACTTTCACGAGATCATCTATCTCATTACGATTTGTAATATTACCATATGAACATCTGCTGATAATTCTCCTTAGTTGTGATAAATAGCATTTCTTTATGCTATCCCATATCTCAATTACTTTTAGTACGTGAGCGAATAAACATCCATATCCTCGTTTACTACTCAAATCGATGTACTCTGGATATTTAAAGCAAATGCCAAGATTTAATAATGGACATTGATTCATTAACAAACATTTCATTTCTCGTCCCACTTATAAAGACCCAAGTCATAGTTATTAAGTTTCTTATAATACCGAGGATCAATGAGATAAAGATTTTCCGGCAGTACTTTGTCTACACATCGTATTCTTAATAGGATATATTGATCATCAATCATATTTGCTCGTAAAATATCAGCTTTAAATACGGAGTTATCAATTTTAAGGAGGAAAGGATATAAACAGGGATCGTTTCCCTTATATGGTATATTCAAACAATTTTCCTGAAGTTGTCTGAATACGATTTTTAATTCTGTCATGTAATTAAGCGCTTCCAGAGAGATGTTTGGAAGCAGAAGAGCAGAGAAATATAGTTGAGGCCTTACCACACTTTTTGCCATTAATACTCTAAGATCCGTGAATGGTGTGAGGGTGTTTAATGCCCGTAGTGTAGCATTAAGATATTTCCTGAGATTACTTGGAACTATTGGTACTTTATCATATACCATGTTCAATAATTTTTCAGTCACATCAATTCTTTTCACGGCAAGCTTCAAACTCTTCTCTTCGCATCTAATAACTTCCAATGTCTTTTTTAACAATTCAGGGGAGTATGGATGAGAAGTTCTTGGTGAAAAGAGATATGCATAGCCTATTTCCTTTCTTCTCGCTACACGTCCTATTCTCTGGATTAGTCCATCTATTGGAGCTATCTCTGTGAGAATAATATTAAAATCTATATCAAGACCTGATTCAGCCACTTGGGTTGCTACAAGTATAAAGCGGGAATCCTCGTCTTTTATATCTTCTAATTTTCTTTCACGTTCCCTACGGGCTTTTTCAACCAGCCTAGCGTGCAGTAAATCGATCTCAAAATCTCTATTTTTAACTAATTTTTTAAGCAACAGATAAGTTTTTACTGCTTCTTTTACAGTATTCCGAACGATTAATATTCTATTATGTTGATTAAGCAAATCTGCTAATTCTCTTTGAATAAAAGAATTCATATTTTCTCCAATTTTATTTTCTATTTCTATTTCTCCTTTTCTTACCGCTTGGTTACATACAACTTCAATTACCTCTACCTCATCCGATATAATCTCATTTTTAAGCTTTTGAGGCAGTGTAGCGGTCATTATCAATGTAGGTATTCCTGAAACATTTAATAATGTTATGAGTTCTCTCAGCACTTTAGGAGTATAGTAATAAATATCCTGATACAACTGAACTTCATCAAAAATAATGAACGAGGTCGCAATGTTACCAATCGGGAATAACGTCTTTCCCAGATTCTCGTTTCTCCGTATAATAAATGTTCTGCGTGCTAATAATCCATAGGTAAAGGCATCTAACGTTGTTAAAACGATATCACCGAATAAGAAGGTCTTATAAGGATGTAATCCCCCCAAATCTGCTACAATACGAATTCTCTTAAATTTATTCTCTGGTAAAACTATCTTAGCAAACCGCTGTATTCTTCTTAATTGCGAGAACAAGAGAGTCTTATTAGGCAGAACGTAAATTAAACCGGGAGCGAGAAACCAATCATTATAGAGAATTTGATAAAAAAAGGGAATAATTGCTGCTTCAGTTTTACCGCTGGCTGTAGGAGCTCTTAATAGAATTATTTTTTCTCCAGCGTACTTTACTAATAACTCCCAGGTCTTCTCCTGATGTTTCCAAGGTTTAACTCCTATCCCTCTGAGCTCTTTTAAATACTTTTCCAGAATCTCGCTGAAAATTTTAGTATAATTCATTTTCTTCACGCTAATGAATCCAGAAAACCTATTGCGAGATTCATTCGTAATAAGCGATAAAGGGCATTCTGCTCCTTTTTAGCTTTTTCGCCTAGCTTATCAATAATTGATCTTAGTAATCGTAAAAATTGATATATGTTATCAAGCTTTCGGGTTAATGCGAGCTCTGCTAAGATATTTAGAGCCTCATCTCCTCCCTCGTTTATGACTTTTTTATTAGTTATTAAAAGATTAACTAGAGTTGGAAGCTCCTCGTATCTTTTCTCCACACATTCGATAATATTCCTTATCGGTGCTACATCAAACATTTGAAAGCTTGTTATTCTCTTTGTTCTTCCAATATCATATGAATAAATTATCATATACCAAGAAATTCTCGGTAGCTTTCTACGTATTTCACGTGGCATTTGAAGGAAGGTAATAAAAGCTTGAGCAAGCGTTGTTAATGAAGCATTGTTCCTAAACGCGGTATTTAGAACATTAATGAGATTTTCATACCACAGTGGGGTAAGCATGATACCTATCTCTTCTAGATTAGTCTCTCCATCAAAACCAAATACGATATATACTCTCTCCGCTCTTCTTCTCGCAATGGCCGCGGCAGATTCCATGCCAAGTGCAGAAAAAGTTATACAATAAGGACATACCTTATAGGGTCTTTCCTCATACCTAAATTCGCCAGTTCGATATTTACCATAGATGCCAGAAAAAGGTAAATAAAGAACGTAGGTATCTTTCCCTCCTCCAAGCCGTCCCTCATTTTGAATATCAGTGTGATCCACGGAAAAAACTGTGTTAGGGTAAAACTGTTTTCCATAAACAAAGCCAGTGGTTCGGATCACACCCCGTTGAGAGTCAGGATCTAAACCATTACGAAGTTTTTCATTATGCAAGCACTCCCTAATATTATTCCCTTGAGATGCGATTTGCTGATACCTATTAATATCAATAATTTCTCTAATACGAGCATTTAATCCCTGAAGAAAGCTATTCAGACAATTAGGGTCATTCACTACTATTCGATACCTACCTCCACTACCAATTATTCGAATTTTAGCGGGGTTACATCGAGTTATTCGCCGAAATACGCTTAATATTCCCCACATGATTAATGTATCTGTAAGAGGATTATGGCCAGGTGTGTAAATATCCATACGTTCACCTCGGTATAGCTTCCTCCGGAATTATTATAGAAACTTCTCTTTTCAATATCTTACTTTCGTAGGAAAGCAAATAAACTTCGGAAAGAACTTTAACACGTATTTTCCTCGGGTAAAATATCTCCACATCTTTACCAGCAATTCTACGAACTTCTCTTCGCAGAGGAAGGATTGCTGGTAATACGTATTGATATTTTGCTCTTTTTCTTCCTTTTAACCTTTCTATTAAAAAACCTGGGGCTGATAATGGTTGGATAAGACTGTCCACCATAGGTTTAACTAATGCTTTTCCCCCATACTTTAAGAAGACATAAGAATAAGACTCTATCTCATTACCTTTAGAGATTCTCTTCAATTCAAAAGAATCAATGAACTGTAGTTCTTTTATTGCTAAGTACGATTCCGTATCTCCTAATCTTGTAAAACAAGGCATAAATTCTTCTTCGAAACTAAGAAGACATCCTAAATATAACGAATCTGTAAATACATAACCTCTAATCATAGCGTCGAAGAGCGTTTCTCTATAATAACGCCAATAATAATCACTTCTAATATCCTTAAGCACTCTAAGAAAATCATGACGATACCTAAGCTTAGATCTATCAAGTAATCCTCTCTTCTCTAATTCTGATTTAACGTTAGAGGGAATTTTCTTTAGTATTCTCTCCCACTCCTTCTTGCTACGCGCGAAAGACTCGCCTGCTTGCAGTAATCTTAAACGACGTAAGATTATAGAGGACTGGATAATGGGTGCGCATGGGATTGTGAAGCACCATGAGTTAACAAATTTTTCTAAACTATCCTGAAATTTTACATCTTTCCATATAGCATAAGAATATGCTAGAGCTCCGCTAATTGCCGATGGTGGTGGTAATAGTAAAGACGTTGCCACTTGATAAGCTTCTGGTAATCTTATAGAAAAAAATATGGGAGAAGCCAAAAGTTCAAGAACTCGCATACTGATACCCTATTACAGCCACTCATCTACTTTCTTTAACAAATGATTCACGAGAGAACCGATGGAGTTATGCTCAATAATTTTAAGTTTTTCTACTTTTTCCTTGAGAAGCCCTTGCGGATACATATGAATTTCAAAATCACCATTAGCGATTAACTCCGTATTCACTAATCCGATATAGCTCCAGAGAGATTCTATAATGTAATCCTTATAATACCCATGGATAGGTGCTGGAATGGGCTTCTTAGAGATCACAACTAAAGCCTCAACTGGTCTCGCTATTGGGAATGCACGGGCCTGTTTAGCTCCAACTTCGCCCTGTAATAAATGACCTAAAGCTTGGATAGCAAGCTTGGCTCGAATTTTTCTTTCGTCCTCATTATCAATTGCTTTTTTGTCAGGATTAGCCAGAGGGATACCAACGTACTTTAAATCCATTGAAATGGCAAAGGCGTATAATCCTGAGGCATATTCATTCTTAAAGGGCATCATTCCTTCCCTAGCTATCGCTCCCGATTCCTCAGTCACTACTCTATTATGAGTAACAGTTACAACCCCAAATATTTTCTCTTCTACAGGTATAGCAAAGGATAGCTTGATCAAGCTCTCTCTTTTCACTGTCGTTTCAGTGCATAAAAAGCCATGAAGATCGTCTAAGACACACTTTTTAATCATTTCTTCTTCAGAATTTGCCTTTATTCTAGTTCGGTAAAATACTCCACGCTTACAATCATCACATAATGGGAGCCCATTTGCTTTAGCGATTTCAGCAACATGTTTAGCATGCCAATGTTTCAGCATATTGCCACTAACGGCATTAACTTCTGCGATATCCCAAGATTCACCACTACGACCCACAACAAGAACTTTAACTAACGGATTATAATTCCCAACAGCACCCTCAGTATTCAAACTATGCACATTTAAGACAACACGAAATGTTCCCCTTACAAATACCACTCATTTCTCACCTCCAGCAGGATAAGGACGCATTGACAAAGCAAGAATAGCTAGTACGCCCCCCACTATTTGGGGGCACTCTGAAGCGTACTTTAAAATTTCTTCAATGACCGTGGGTCTAGGGATAACTTTTTCTTCAAAGACATTCTCTGGTACTTTTCGTCTCTCTTGTGCTATCCTTTTAAGCCGATCCTTCACACGCAGTGCAACATATAGACAATCCATAACATCCTTATCATTACGGGCTCGGGAGAGCTTATCAATAACTCCATAATCGTTTTCTAACTCCAAATACCAAGCGAGAAAGTTAGCCACCACTTTAATCTTATCATTTAGCGCCAAATCTATCGCTTTGCACAAAAAGATGACCTCCCAGAGGATATTTAAAAATAGAGACTCTTCTTGCATATTAAAAATTTGTCTAATAATATCTTCAGAAAAATGAAAATATGTATCAGAACTGATGATAATGTGAAGAAAAACAAATTCAACGAGAGTAGGAATATATCACCATTATGATATTGCGTCTTGCACGAATAAACTAGACTTTTTCCTCAATCAAAAACTAAAAATCATAGAAATGTGTTATCTGACGAGAGCGTAAAAACCCGCATCAAATAGGGAATAATTAATAAGTCTCTCAATATTCTTTTCTGAGGCTTTCTTTGAATCGCGAATATAACTTAATCAAGTATATTAATACCTTTTTCTATTCCATCTACTTAGTGGCTCATTTTTCAAGCATTAAGTTTTTAGTCGTATCTCGCTTTTGCTTATTCGTCTTTAGTATTGTAGCAGATCTCTAAAATTGAACCGAGTGCCCTACATTATGCATGGGGGATTATTATTACCAAGCCTAAGGCAAATGCTTATCTCCCGATTCAGTATAAAGATTCAAAGAAAGCTTCAGAAGGGAATTTGAAAGATTGAATCTGATTATTAAGACCTCTCCATAACTAGCTACTTGGTTTTATGAATATTTTTGGTGAGAGGTGTATAATTTAGAGGACAATTAGCTTAGTGATTAGTTTAAAGATTTGTATGGATGCTGATATGCTTATTGGGGTATTGGGTAAGGATTATGATTCGAGAAGCTAGTGTTGATGATGTTGATGAGATAGTTCACGTCATAAACGAGTCTAATTATCACGCTTACCGAAGCATAATCCCTGACGAATACTTTAAGCATCCCATAGTTAGTCGTGATGAGATACTAGAGGATATGAGGAGAATGAAGTTCTATGTCTATGAGGTTGAAGGTAGAATTGTTGGTGTAGCAGCCCTGCATCCTAAACCTGATGAGAAGGTAGGTATCATTAGATGGGTCTATGTGCATCCAGAATACCAGCGTAAGGGCATAGGTACGGCATTAATCAAGCATATTGAGAATACTGCTCTAAGCTTAAACCTAGAGAAATTACGTTTAGTAACACATGGGAAAGCGTATTGGGCTATAAGATTCTATGAGAAACTGGGCTATAGAGCAGTTAGCTATATACAGAGAATTGCATGGAAAGACATATTAATGGAGAAGACCCTTAAGCAATAAGCTCTATTTCATCATCATATCAGCCTCAGACTATGTACTGTTT
>Ga0190312_1000278_pt1 | contig 18005 bp, 24 predicted proteins | sample 487007910_MG_FD_165046 | JGI IMG/M metagenome (GOLD analysis project Ga0190312, IMG submission 165046) | Hydrothermal vent sediment bacterial communities from Southern Trench, Guaymas Basin, Mexico - 4870-07-9-10_MG | ecosystem: Environmental > Aquatic > Marine > Hydrothermal vents > Sediment ... | reverse complement strand
TCATCTTTACTGATTTCTACAACAGCTCTTTTAAAGAAAGAAAAAATATTTTAATTTTAGTCAAATAATTCTCTAAAACTACTTACCAGCTTTAGCTCTAAGTTCTTGAACAGCCTTAATAATTTCTTCAACAATTGCTTTAGCATCAGCAGGATCTATAATAGCTGCACTAGCAGCTGCAACCTCAATACCAGCTGCTTCACCAAGCCTTTTCTTACTAGGAACATAGACATAGGGTATCTTCTTCTCATCACATAATAGTGGTAGATGAGCAACAATCTCAGGCGGATCAACGTCTTCAGCTATAAATACAAGTTTTGCTTGTCCACGTTCAACAGCCTTAGTTGTCTCATTAGTACCCTTCTTGATCTTGCCGCCAGTCTCACGAGCCTTCTTTAAGGCCTCATAAGCTTTTTCAGCAAGTTCCTCTGGTACTTCAAACTTTACATAGAATGGCTTACTCATCTTCTCATCCTCACCCCATATTATACCTAGGTCGTCAAATCCAGTTTTAAGAAGTGTAGACAAGCTAATAAAATTATCCCTAAAAGTTCTATCGTTAACCATAGTAGTTATTTGAGGATAGATAGTCTAATAATACTATAGTGTAAGGAGTTAGTGTTTATCTATGCCCATATATTGCTCTGATGATAGCATGTTTTTTCTCTATTCTTACAAATCCGTATCTATAGAACTGTATGATCTCTCCATCACCTACATTATCTATAGATTTCTCTACATAACCATATTCTCTAACAAGAGTTTCCCCATTTGGCTTCCATATCTCTATAACACTATAGTTGTTGACTAGAACCCACTGTATTATTGGTGCTCCATACTTTCTAGCTGTGTCAAGGCTATTATCTATAAACGTTGTTTTTAGAGAGACTTGTTCTCCATTATATGATACACCCTTGTACTCTACATTAGCTAGATCCATTAATCTAACAACTTTATGCTTAGTAAATAGATCTAGATCGCTTCTTGATATATAGATATCAAGTTTTGGACCATAAACAGCTAGCTCTTCAACTTCCTTAGTTGTTGGATGCCGAATGATCTTTACAATAAGCTTCTCCGGAACCCCTTCTATAACTAAATGAACTGGTTCAGTAACCATCATATACCTTCTAGCCTTTGGATCAACTATTTTACGGTTTATAGCGGCTAGATTAGCATAACTAATCCTTGCATCACCAGGGTTAACACCAACACTCTTAATAATCTCATGTATAGTCTCTGGAACAATACCACGTCTTCTTAAAGCAGCTAGTGTACCGAATCTCGGGTCATCATATACCATGTATCCTTCACTAATCTTCCTCCTCATCAAACTCTTACTAAGCATAACACCTTCTAGACTGAGTCTACCAAAATGTATAGCTTCTGGATAAACCCATCCAAGGTGACTGTACATATACTTCTGCTTGATAGTATTTGTTTCATGTTCTTTAGCTCTAAGTATATGTGTCACACCCATAACATGGTCGTCGATACCGCATGCACAATTATATGTTGGCCAAACAATATACTTGTCACCAACAACTGGATGAGGCGTCTTACCAGTATCTATAATCCTCAATGCAACCCAGTCACGAACACTAGGGTCTGGGTAACTGAGGTCTGTTTTAACACGTACAACAGCTTCTCCTTCACCATAGTATCCTTCAAGCATTTTATCAAATTCTTCAAGATGAACACTAGAGTCTAGAATCCTATGTGGACAAGGCTTACCAGCGTCACGGTATATACGGAACTCTTCAGCACTACATTTATCAACATACGCTCCACCACTTTCAATAAGCTTTCTCACTACACTATAGTATATTGGTAGTCTTAGACTCTGTATATACTCTTCATCCCACTTAACTCCAAGCCAACGTAGATCATCCTTAATCTGTTTATAAGAGTCTGGGAAAGGTGCTTTAGTCCTTGGGTCAGTGTCTTCAAACCTAAGTATCATCCTCCCCCTATACATTACAGCATACAGGTAGCTTAGATAAGCAGGTCTAGCGTTGCCAAGGTGTATAGTATAGTCTGGATTAGGAGCAAATCTTGTAACAACCCTACCCTCTACAGCATTTGGTAGTGGTGGTAGTTTCTTCTCCTCCTCTCCTCTAGGCTTAGCTTCTAATAGTTCAGGCCAATTCTCTCTAACAATCCTCTCCTGCTCTTCTATACTAAGCTTGTTAACTTCTTCAACAACCTCCTTGATAAATGGTATGAGCTGTTTAATATACTTCTTAACCTCTGGTTTTTCAGCTATAACCTTTGCTACAACTGGCCCTGGCTTAGCTTTACCATTGTGTTTTAAAGCATTCAGTAGTGCATGTTTATAAGCTATTTCCTTAACCTCTTTTAACAGTGATTCTTCTAACATCACTCTCTCCCACAACTACTATAATGTATCTCTCTGGCCTCTCCCAAGTAATATTTACTACCAATACTACTATACCAGAACATAAGCTTTTATACACTCTCACTTCACCCTTACCAGTAACCATGTAGGCTATACGATCACCCTTACCAACAAAGTCTCCTTCATCAACAAAAACATATGGATGAAGACTCTTAACCTCCATAATACATAGTCTAGTATTAGATGGTATATGTAGAGCATCTAGATCCCCCTTAGCCCTATACCTTGGTATAACAATAAAGTCTTTTACAACAACAGCCTCCACTAGATCAACTGCTTTATCAATAACATCCTCATAAACTATATGCCCATAAAACTCTTCTCCACAAGGTTGTTTAGAAAATCTATAGACACCACTCTCTAATACAATATAGTAGTCTCCACTAACACCTTTAACAAAAACTTCTGGAAACTCATAACTAGACAAGGATTATACACCAGATTAGCTAATCAACCTCCTATACCTAGCCCAATCAATACCACGTGAGTAAAGCATAGAAAGTACCTTATATGACAGATAGACAGGCTTACCCTTCAACTCACTAACACTAGAAGAACCGGTAAGAAACATAGTTGCTTTAAACTCCATAACATACTCTCTAATATAGTTTGAAGCACTCTCTAAACCATCTCTCAACAACCTACGTAGTAATGGTGCGGCAAAGCCAGCCATATCAGCTCCAAGAACAATGTTCACTGCAGCTTTAAAGCCATCCCATACACCACCACTAGCTATAATAAATGATTGTGGAGAAGCCCACCTAGCCTCTATAACAGATAATGGTGTCGGTATACCCCATTTAGAGAGCTTTCTAGCAAGACACTGTTTATCATAAAAACCGCTCTCTCCAGCTCTATAACCCTCAACTAACACCCAATTCGTACCACAAGCACCTGCTACATCAAAATATCTAACACCAATACTACTAAACAACCTAACAACTTCCAATGACAGCCCATTACCAACTTCCTTTACAACAACTGGTACACCTAGTTCACCAATAAGATCCCTTACACGATCAAGGAGTTCTCTTCTAAAACAAGTATCACCCTCTGGCTGTACAAGTTCTTGGCCGGGATTCAAGTGTATAGCTAGTGCATCTGCTTCAAGCATGTTGACAGCATCAATAACCTCTCTAACACTTACTTTAGACAATGTATTCAAGCCTATATTACCTATAACTGGTACATCTCTAGCTATCTTACGTACAACTGTATAGGATTTAATAACACCTAGATCGCCCTTATTCTCTATCATAGCACGTTGACTTCCAACACCAATGGCTATACCATGTTCTTGAGCCAGCCTAGCAAGTTTCTCATTAACTTCTCTAACACTAGAATGCCCTCCAGTCATGCCAGTTATCATTAATGGAGCTTTTAGTGTATATCCAAGAAACTCTATAGATGTATCAATATCTCTATAATCTATACCTGGGAAAGCACTATGTACTAGCTTTATTTCAGAGTATATTTCATTACATTGGTTAGATACGGTAACATCCTCTTTAACAACAATATCTATGTGTTCAAACTTCCTTTTTGAAGTCTGGTTAACCAATACATTCTTCACCAATACATGCTATTGACAGGTAGCTACCTAGATCTCTAACATATACACCATACATTACTGGTTTAACACCATATGCTATATAGTAGAGAGCATTAAAAACTCTTATAGCATTATAGAATAGGCTAGAACACTTACTAAACCCTTGTGATAGCAAGCATTTAACAACTTCTAAAACACTATAACCACTCAAGTGTATTATTGAAGACCTTATAGAGGGTTCTTTAAGTAGCACACTTACTTCCTCAACAACCTCTACATGATCTCTAATATTAACTGGTATGTAGTGATCAAGCTTTATAGGTTCTTCACCATCTCTATAGACCATACACGTTTTTTCTAAAAAAGCTCTTCTTAAACCATTAACTATAACACATTCCATACCTATGTACTTATCAATACTTCTTGAAACCTCTATCAAATCATTTGAAGATAGACCAAGTGCTTCAAGAACTTTTGATGTAACAACTATGTATAGACCTAGTGCATATGGGTAGAAACTGTTTATTCTAACATATAGTCCACTGTCTTCTAGAACATTATCAACTATTGTCTTTAGAAACCTCTTTAAGTAGCCTATTAGGTTGTCTACATAACTATCTATACTAGTGTTAATGTCTATAACGACTCCTCCTTCATCAACAATACCTATTTCTATAGGGATAGATCTCTTAACAAGTGTTATAAGTACTGGATTGTTAGATTCTACTGGTGTTGAAAACAACGGTATTGGTATATAGTTAGCTATTACCTCCAATAGCTATCATCCAATATACTTAATGGTTATCTGAGTTTTATATCATCTATGTATCTAGGCTTTATAGAATCTTATAGAAGCATATCCTACAACAGCTGCTTTATAGCCAGATGTATCACCACTAGTAGCGTATTTCAACAACTTAGCTCTAGCGTTCTCTTTATAGACAAGTTTTGTATACTCTATAGCAACCATTATACCTCCTGGACCACAAGTTGATACATTAAGTTCTCTAATAACTTTGTAGAATCCATCTGTATCTAGTTCTTCAACCTTCTTTATAGCTTCAAGATCCTTCTTTACAGCACTCTCATGCGGTTCATAGTGTGTGAAATCACTACTAGCTAGTACCACTATATCTCTACCAAGATGTGTAGCTGCATCATATATAGCTTTAGCTAGGTCACGTGCTACATCAGGTGTCTGTAGTGCTAGTACAATAGGTACTATCATAAAATCTTCTCCATAGAGGTATTGTAGGAATGGAAGCTGTACTTCTATAGAGTGTTCATCAACATGTGCTCCATAGTCTAGTTCAGCATAGCCGCTATTAGTTATTATGTTACGTGCAAGTTCTTCATCAACATCTACTACACCAAGAGGTGTACTCCACTTACCTCTAGGATAGACAGAGACTAGTGCACCATAACCAGTATGGTTAGGGCCTATAACAACGAATGTGTCTGGCTTACCCTCTAGAGCAAGCTGGTAGTAAGTGTGTGCAGCAACTGGTCCACTATAGATATAGCCTGCATGTGGTACAACAAAACCACTGCTCTCTCTAACTCTCTCACTAGAAACACTTGGTAAACCCCCGGGACCTATACTGTGTAGAAATGATTCCTCAATAGCTTTACGTAGTGTGTCAGGGTCTTCTGGATAGAAAGTACCTGCTACAACAGGGCTACGTACTTCACGGTAAAAAACCACGGTCTTTCACCTCTCAATCCTTGTCTCAAACTCACTAGGAGGCTCTGGTAGGTCAGCATCTGCTGGTAGTGCTCCACGTTCACGTAGTACTTGTCTAGCTAGTAGCCAGTATAGTAGTGCAAGGCTCTTCCTACCCTTGTTATTAGCTGGTATGATCAAGTCTATATATTCTGTACGGTTATCAGTATCTGTTAATGCTACAATAGGTATGCCGATCTCGGCTGCTTCACGTAGTGCTTGAGAATCGGCTCTAGGATCAGTTATTACTACAACGTCTGGTTCAAAATACCATTTTAGAGATGGGTTAGTGAATGTTCCAGGTAGGAAGCGTCCAACAAATGCACGGCATCCAACATACTGGCAAAACTTCTGTGCAGGCTTCTGTCCATAGGGGCGTACCGATACAACAGCTATCTTGGATGGCTCGAAACGTGCTAGGAATTTAGCAACTATCTTTATCCTCTCATCAATCTTCCTTATATCAAGAATATATAGTCCATCATTACGTACACGGTATACAAATTTCTCCATAAACTTTGTACATATTAGTGAACCAATATGTGTACCAGCAGCTAGATACTGGTCTAGAGGGATTAGTAGTTCAATACCCTTCTTAACAACCTCTCTACTCTCCTCTCCACTAGAACTAGGTGTTTCTGAGACAGGTGTTTCACTAGAAACCATTCCCTAACACACCCTAGCTTATTTTTGGGAAGTTAAGTATCTCATAAGCAAGCTCTACATGTGAGAGAAACATTCTTCTACAACAATACCTTTTAACACCAAGATCATCTAGTACCTTACCAGGGTCCTCTCCAGCTTGTACACGGCGTTTAAACTCATCCCATAAATGACCTATAGGTGCACCGCATGTAAAGCATCTAACTGGGATAATCACACTTGATCACCTATAGCTTTTCTGCCACCTCCTACGAGCAGAGTATCTCATATACTTCTCTGGCTCTGTACGGCGTGGGTCTCCTGACAACATGTATCTATCATATTCTGTTAATACTTTTTTAAGCTCCTCGTTTTCATCAGCATATCTTAGTAGTCCACGTGCTATAGCCATACGTACTGCATCTGCTTGGCTAACAACCCCTCCACCCCGTACGTTTACACGTATGTCAACTTGTTTCCATAGATCGCCTACAAGCACTAGTGGTTCATACATTTTAAGCCGTGCAAGCTCTACTGGATATATCTCTAACGGTATACCGTTTATCCATATCCTCCCTTCACCAGGTTTTATAATAGCTCTTGCAATACTCGTCTTCCTCTTACCAGTAGCAATAACTATTTTTACAGACTTAGTCTTTGTCTTCTGGCTCACTCTAAACCACCCCTCCAACCCAAGTGTTTAGAGATCTCTTCTAAAGTAATATACTTGCCTCTAAGTTTAGAGACATCAGCTTCCCTAAACCTAGTAAACTCCTTCCTACTAAACTCTGGAGGCACACCAATGAATACTCTAAGCCTCTTATAAGCACTCCTACCACGAGGCTTATCTATAGGTAACATTCCACGTACAGTCCGCTTAAACAGTCTATCCGGTGCTCTAGGCCTACGTATACCACTCTTATACGGGTTATAGAGTGTACCTACTTTCTCAACAAGCTTATAGCCCATAATAACACGTTTCTTCTCACCACTAACAACAGCTTTCTCAGCATTAACAACATATACACGGTAGCCTTCAAGAAGCTTTTTAGCAATAATACTGGCTAGTCTACCGAGAATCTGGTTTTCAGCATCTACATACAAAACCTTCTCCACAACACATCACCCAATAATCCTTACATTACTGCCACGCGGGTTCTCTTCAACAAGATCTAGTATGTGCATAGGCTTTCCTCCAACAGCCCTGATCTTCTCAATAGCTTTTTTAGAGAAAGCTATAGCAGCTACACTAACAGGGTGCTTTAGTAAACCTGATCCAAGAACCTTACCCGGTACAACAACCACATCACCACTACTAGTGTAGCGGTTTATCCTGCTAATGTTGACGGCTACCCTCCTCCTACGAGGTTTTTCAAGAAGCTCTGCTACAGTATCCCATATAGGTGCTTTGTACTTATTAGCAGCTTTCCTAAGTTCTCTAATAGTTTTCCTAAGAACTATGTTTGTAGGACCGGTTCTCCTCACTCTATAACACCCTCTTCTCTAAGTCTTTCAAGAAACTCGTCAAGTTTAGACTCTAGAATACGTGTAGCTTCAACAAGTATCCTCTTAGGTGGGAGAGAACCAGTTGACTCTATAGTAAATATGTACTCGTCTTTACGAAAACCAACTCTTATAGCACGGTTAGGGCATTTGAGTTCACAAACCCTACATAGCGTGCAATCAAAAACCCTTTCACTATCAACAACAGGTTTTCCATCAACTATTTTAAGAACACCTCTAGGACAAAGATCTACACATAAATTACACTCCCTACTACACAAACTATAGCTTATAGATATATCAGCAATATACTTGTGTACAGCAACTGATACAGGGCTCCACTTAGCATGCTCTCTACCACGGCCTAGACGAGCATAAGCTTCAAGTTTAACTTCTTGGCCAGGCCCGAGTACAAGAACCGGTATAGTGTCATAGACTGGTCTTACATCAGGATCGCTTGATACAAGCTCCTTGCTATAGACTATGCGTGGTTCTTTAGAGTCAGATGGATTAGATACAACAAGGTCTAGTTTAACAAAACACTCCTCTGGAAAAATAGCTTCTTCAGCAACACTACTACATTCTTCTGGAGACTTATACTTTTCAAGAGCAGCTTCACTAGTTAGAGGTATAAGTCCTAGGCGATGAGCTATTATCTCATCATAGAATACACTAGAGTTTACAGTAAATACAACTGAGTCTACAGCCATAGTAGGTACTTCACTAATAGATACTCTACGTATAGCATTAAGTACGTGTAAGGGAACACCCCTAATATAGAGTTTTGCACGTAGAGGGTTTTTCTCTAAAACACTAATCTCCAAACAAGACCACCATAGAGCCTAGACTCTCCTACCACGACGGCCTCCAGGTCTACGGGTAGTATCGTGTGGTAGTGGTGTAACATCCTCAATACGTCCAATAATGAAGCCTGCACGAGCTAGTGCTCGTATAGCTGCTTGTGCTCCAGGACCGGGTGTTTTAGGTCCATGACCACCTGGTGCACGGACCTTTATATGTAGTGCTGTCACACCCTTATCCATAGTCTCTGATGCTACACGGCTTGCTGCGAGCATTGCTGCGTAGGGACTTGGCTTCTCACGATCAGCTTTTACAACCATTCCACCGCTTGCCCGGCTAACTGTTTCTGCTCCAGTCAAGTCTGTCACATGTATGATTGTGTTGTTTGGTGAGCTATAGATGTGTGCTATACCCCATTTTAGTTCACGTAGTGATAGAGCCATCTACACCTATTCACCCCTCTCCAGCTACTTTCTTAAATGGGCTTGTGGGTGCGTAGTCTATTAGATCCTCTTCCTCTTTTGATATAAGATAGCTTGGTGATGTTACTCTACGTCCACCAATAGCTATGTGTCCATGGACTATAAGCTGTCTAGCTTGGTATATAGTGTTTGCAAGCCCTTTCCTATAAACTATTGTCTGCAGCCTTCTCTCAAGAAGATCCTCTACAGTTAGTGATAATACATCATCTAGTGTAGCATTCTCAGGCAGTAGCCCTAGAACGTGTAAGCGGTGGAGTAGTGCTCTCTCCTGCTTCTCTCTAAACTCTCTAGGGACAGCTAGTAGTGAACGTGCTTGATGACGGAACTTACGTATGAGTGTTTGAGCTATCCACAACTCCCTCTTATTACGCAATCCATACTCGCCGACAAGCCTCATCTCCTCCATTAAACGCTCTCTACGCCATGGATGCTTGGGGCCAATCCATTTCTTACGGGGCTTCCTTGGATCACCCATAAGCTACCACCCTACTTCCTCCTCCTACGAACACCAATAGTTATACCTGTACGTCCAGTTGTACGTGTTCTCTGTCCACGTACTTTTAGTCCAAGAGCATGTCTTATACCACGATAGCTCTTAATCTTTTTCTCACGCTCAATATCCTGTTTTACATAGAATATTAGTTCTGCACCAATAAGGTGCATGTCTCTACCACTAACATAATCTTTCCTACGGTTAAGCATCCACTTAGACAAGCCATAGGCTTGCGGGTTTTTGAGAGCATCCTCAACCTTCTTAATCTCAGAATCAGTTAGATAACCAATCCTCTTCTCAGGATCAATGCCTAGTGCACGGCATAGAGCATAAGCAAGGTTTACACCAACACCCTTAATCTCAGCAAGACCATAGACTGTTTTAAGACTACCATCAATATCCGTACCAGCAATCCTTACAATATACCTAAACACTTGATGACTCAAACCCTAGTACCACCCATAGTAGTCTATATCTCCCCAGATATAGCACCTTAGGAAACCTATATCTATACCTATTTTAAATATTTCCTCATAAACACTAACAATAAACCATAATTAAGAGAGACTAGGTACCACTAGTAGTTAAAACATCTATAGTGTTGTAAATACACTATATTCTAACCATACACGCTATCTAGTTTTAAACATGAGCTTGTGTTCTTTAAGTATATAGTAGGTAGATATATTAGCTGTTAACAGTATTGTTAACAATGGTGTAGTATATGAGTGTTGTTATTGGAATACGTGTTCCTAAGAAGGTTAAAGAAGAACTTGAAAGACTTGGTATAGACTATACTAGAGAGATTAGAGAGTTTCTTTTAAAGAGAATTAGAGAAGAGAAGATTAAGATTTTAATTAAAGAGATTATGGAGGTTAGGAAGGAAATAGGTGTTGTCAAGGGTAATGTTGCTGCTGAAATAGTTAGAGAGGAGAGGGAGAGTAGATGAGATTTGTTATAGATGCTTCTATAGCTGTTAAATGGTTTATTGTAGAAGACTATAGTGATAAAGCTCTTAAACTACTTAAAGACTATGGTAATGGAGTTGCAGACCTATATGCTCCATGTTTTTTTAAACTAGAAGTAGCTAATGCTTTAAGAAAATACTTTGTTAAAGGAATTCTTAGTAAGGAGATGGTTTATAGAATATATAACTTGTTTAAAAACATAGAGTTAAACTATATAATAGAGAGATGGGATCTTGTAGATAGAGCTTTAAAATACTCTATAAATAACAGTATAACACTCTATGATGCATTATACATTATCATAGCTAAACATGTAAATGGTAAAATGGTTACAGCAGATGATAAACTGTATAGGAGGTTAAAGGATGTAGAGGAGGATATAGTACATATAAGAGACTATGATGAAAACGTATAGTAGAACAGTGCATCCAGCCTTAAACTAGTTTACAGGCTATTATCTACATGTACTTTAGACACCATTACTACTAAACCTACTAGAATTACTATGAACAACTCCTATATCTTCTATTAATCCTCTTTTGTAAACTGTTTCTGCAATATACTATACATTCTTCTAGCATTTTCAAGCATGTCATGGTTGTTGTTGAAGAACACATATACCTTATTTGGTGCAAGCTTTTTTATCCATAGAGCAACCTCGTTTAACTCATCATCTGTATAGTAGTGTGCATACCAGAAGCTTCTACCATGCATACGTACATATACATAAGGCCCTGTTGAAGCATAGAATATGTATTCTGGAGAGTCTATAGAAACAATTGTAACACCAAGCTCTCTAACACGATCAACCCATTCACGTTTAAACCAGCTCTCATGCCTCCACTCAATAGCCATACGATAACCTAGTTCTGTCTTAGAAGCCATATCCTCTATACGAGACCAGTTCTCTTTTGAAGCACTATAGCTTGGTGGTAGTTGGAATAGATAAAAGTCTACAAGACCACTATCTTCAAGTGGTGAAACACGGTTTAGAAGATACTTAAACCACTCAAGAGCACGTGGTTGTTTAAGTCTAAAGACATGTGTAACCATACGGTGAACTTTAATAGCCCATCTAAAACCCCTGCCAACTCTACTCCATCCAACAGCCATAGACTTATATGGTAGGCGATAGAAACTAGCATTAAGTTCTACAGCATTTAATCCAGAAAATCTAGCATACCACTTAAACCCATCTGGATTCCAGTCATAACTCCAACCACTAGTACCAACAAAAACCTCAACCAACCAGTGAACACCCAACAGTATCCGTAGAGGCCGATTTCATCACCTATTCAGTCCACGTTAGTCTCTTCATAAACACCTGCATAAAATACTATTGTAGAAGTACTGTAATAAATACTGTACCTCTAGTATAGATTAATCTAGTTCTACATGGAAGCTATTTTATACGTAGAATTAGATCCAACCCTATACCTGAATATGAACGTTCTGCTACAACATCTATTACTACATTTATAATGTACTCACTATATCTTGGTTCACCTATATCTAAATAGATAACATACCTATCTATTTTCTCCATAACCATTAAAGCCTTTATCCCATGTATATCTATTGTTGTTGAATTTACTTGAACATCTAGTACATCATCAGCAGTAATAGACATAAACCTATAGAGAATTGTATAGTTTACTCCACTCTCATTCAAACACGCTAGGTAATCCCAGTCTACATCAACAAACAATGTAACTACAGCACTACTGTTTCTAGAAACATATACAATCCACTCATAATCATGGACTTTAACATGATCAGTTGTAGAACTTAGATTACTAAGTCTTAAAGCAAAACCACTACAGCTAGGTTCACCAATTACATAGGTATCAACAGAAGGAGTAGGATAAGTAATTGATGCACTTACTGGAACAGTAGAAGTAGGTGGAGACGGACTAGTTAATGGAACACTACTAGAGGTGCTACTAGAAGAACCAGCTTTACTCCCTGAAATATATAAGCCAATATATATACCTATAATTAATGAGACAATAATAGCAGATATGAATACAATTCCTGTCTTTAACCTATCCAACACATACACCAATCACATACTCATACTTATACTAGTATATTACCCAATATATAGTTATTAATTAATGATACATGTTTAAAACATTATTTAATACTTTTATTCTAAAGATAGTAAGACCACTACTACCAGCACAATAGGGGGATCTCTAACCATAGGCTTCATCGCTATCACTTCAATAAGTTCTTGAAATCATTTATAGATAAGTTATATACTCCATAATTGTTTAAGGCTATTTGTCTCAAATTTTCATAGTTATAGGGGTGCCAAGTGACTCGTGGATCTGAGAAGAACTTTATTGGATCCTGTTCTACTGGATAATCTATAAAGTTTAGAGAATAGACACTACCATTAACTACTATATAGGCATATAGACCAAATACATGATCGTATAGTAGCTCTATGCTATCAGGATTAACTTTAATAAACATTATATACTCATTTCCAACATTAAGTAGTGGGAATGGTGAAGCAACTTCTTTAATACTAATCACTGATGTATTCTCATTTAATACTGATTTAGACAGCCATGCAAACACTCTTACTTCAATTATCTTACCCTCAGTTATATTGTTAAGTAATTCTATAGTCTTATTTCTTAAATAAATATCGTACTCTACATCACAAACTCTTGTATTATTAATAACTATATAGTCACAAGGCTTATCCTTTATTTCATCAATACTTATAGAAGGCTTACTTATAACATCTAAAACCCCGACTTCATAGATAATTACAACTCTACCATTAACAACTTTAGTTATATTTTTAATACCAACAATTTCACCATAAACTACAACATTATCTTTAGATATACATGAAAAACCTTCATTACAGTATATTAAAGGCCAATACATATCAATAACAACATGTCTATAATCTCTAAGAACATACTTTGTAAATGGAATTAAAAGATCATTTGAACCATTCCAGCCCATATAGTTTTCATCATATACTTGATTACTATAGGTACTTGATCTATATAGATCAACTATAGGTATTGACATGGATAGAGGGGCAGACAATATAGCTATTATAATGAGGCCAATAGAGTAGATGTTTCTCATATTAATATGCCCTTTTCCTTATCTACTTATATATATCATCTCTTTCCCTATTTATAACTTATGTATTGATACAAAATAGCATAGCTAGTTAGTTGTTCTAATATTTAATCCTTTGTATATGAATGCATATATGTCACTATACTCTCTAATCTTTATATCTGGTGTTGAACCTAGATGACCGCTAACAGTTTCTACACGTAGATAGACTGGTGCTTTAACATCCATTAGTTTAGCTACAAACTTTAGTGCATGTCCTGGATGTACACGGTCATCATGTAATCCTGTATAGACTAGTGTTAGTGGGTAATCTTGTTCTCTAATATTGTGGTATGGTGAGTATTTTAGTAGGTACTCTCGATCACTAGGATTATCCGGATCTCCATACTCTGTTGTCCATAGCCTACCAATATAGAGTTTATTAAAGCGGATCATGTCTATGACAGGGTATCCTATCAAGGCTATATTGAAAAGCTCTGGTTCTTGAACCATCGTTGATGCTATAAGTAGTCCTCCATTACTAGCACCCCAGCCTATTGTCTTAAACCCCTTGTTTCTAACATGTCTTAAGACTGCTTTGTAGTCTTCAAAGACATTTTGTTTATTCTCCTTCATACCCATTCTATGCCATTCCTCACCATACTCTCCACCACCACGTAGGTTGGCTACTACAAGCAATCCACCATCTTCTAGAAATGGAGCTATACTACTAACATAGAATGGTGTAATAGATATACCAAAACCTCCATAGCCATAGACTAGTGCTACACCATTCTCTCTAGCACCCTGTTTCTTAACAAAGAACATGTGTATTCTTGTACCATCACTAGATACTGTCCATTCCTCACTAACTTCTAAACCAAGATCAACTCTTGCTCCATAGAACTCTCTTAAACCACTCCTATCTAGAATGTATAGAGATAATGGCTTACTAAAACTCTCAACACCTAGTATAAGCTTTTCTCTATAAAACTCTATACTACGAATACTAACGGGTTCTCTAAACAAGTACTCATCTAGAAACTCTCCATCAACACTATACACTCTAAACCTACTAGAAGCATCAACTAAGTAGCTCACATAAACTCTATCACCAACTATAATAGCATGCTCAATAGGATACCCCTGTTCGCCAATAACTTCTTCAAAAACACCTTCTCCAACCCTCACCACTCTACCAAAACCATCTCTATCATAAAATACTAGATATGGAGTATCCCTATAGTATCCAATAGGCTTAACTATATAATCACCTATATCAGCTAACAACCTCCATGTACCAGGATCACTACGGTAGCCTCCATAAACAATTGATTTAGACCATCCATAGCTAACCATAATAAACAATCTATCCAACATCCATGGCTCAATAATTGATACTAGATAGTTGGTTGGAACACTCCTGCCAAAAACCATTTCTTCAAAACCACTTAAGTCTCTAACAAAAACTCTTTCAGCAGGAGCATCTACTCCATCAGGTGTTCTACCACTACGATAGAACCTTACATAATAATACCTGTCACTACCAACCCACACTACATTACCTACACACCCCTCCAATAGATCAGCCTCTTCACCACTATCAACATCAATAATCTTTAGAAACCCCTCATCACTACCAGCTATAGAGTATGAGAGACCAAGTCTAGAGCCATCAAGTGATGGATAAACATCTGTTATAACAACATGTTTACCTAAGTCCTTTGAAGAAACAATATCTTCAACAACACCATCCCATTTTACAAGCAAAACTCTATACCCATCAAGCTCTCTCTGAACAACATAAACACCTCTATCACAAGGCTTAAACCCGTAGATATAGGGTATACAATAGTATCTCCTAATCCTATTAACAAACCCTTTATAGAGATCGCCTATAAACCCTCTAAACCTCTTATTATGATAACTAATAAACTCTCTAGTCCTCTCACTCTCCAAATCCTCAAGCCATATATATGGATCATCCATAGACATGGTTAAACCTCCTAACACAAGTATATTACATATGGAGACACTCTAAAAGATAGCCTTACATCTAGTTATAGACAGCTATACAGTTATTTTGTATATTCTTAATAGCTTATTTATTCTAGATCCTCTAATACTCCTTTAATAGAGGTGTATTGGTTATGGAGTCTAGTGTTCTTTATAGAGATTGTAGAGGTAATAGTATTTGTATGGTTGAGGCTTTAAGAACTGGTATTGAACAAGGCTATGAACCTAGTAAGGAAGAGTTGATGATGGTTAGTGGTTTTCTTGGACAACCTACTAAGAAGGTAGGTGCTTTTGAAGGACGCTATCTAGATGTATTCTCTCGTCTTGTACAGAAGAACTGTGTACTAGTTGGTGATGGAGAGCTATGTATTTATAGCTGGAATCCACGTGCTTATGTAAGGTATTTTCCAGTAAGTATTGATGCTACTGGTACAATACTCTATATTGATAGTAAGGGTAGAGTTTCTACAATAGCCTATCCTATACATAGATCACATGATATAGAGGGGCGTGGTGTAAGGATCGTTGATCCCATTGAGAAAGCTATTGTTGAAGTGACTGGACGTGTTGATGGATACCCGATAACGTTCTACTATAACCCATTTCTTAAGAGATGGATTCCTGCTACACGTTATCTACTACATAACATGGTTTATATGGGTAGACAGCTTATTATAGAGGATCATGGAGAGATCGTTAATCCCTATGTAAGAATAGCTGATGAACTAGCATCTAATACTGGATTGTATAGTCTTTTGAAGAAGTATAGTGGATATACATTCACATTTATACTAGAACCTCCAGAACCAGCTATTACAAGACCTAATATAGAGTTGTTTAATCTAGAAGACTTTAGACTATACTTGCTATGTGTTAGACTAGATGATGGAACCCTGCTTACAGTTAAAGAGTCTAGAGAGTTATTAGAATGGAGTAGTATACCAGTTATAGAGACTAGTATAGAGAATATGGAGAGTCTTAAGGATTTTATTGACAAAGCTAGAAACGATCTTTATAGAAGAAGCTATTTCATTAGATATAGTAATGATAAGTATAGACCATATACTCTAGAAGTTAAGTCTAAACTATATCCAGAAGCAATGGCTGTTAAATACCAGTCTAGTCCTAAATCACTATTCATACTAGCATCCTATGGTTATGGAGATAAAGCTGTAGAACTATTAACAGAGTATGGTGATATAAGAAGTGTTGGTAGAGAACTAGTTAGTATGTATAATAGGTTAGAGAAGATTCTATCAAATAGGATAGGAGAAAGTGTTGTAGATAATATGCTTAAAGAAACAAACTTATATAGACAACTTAAAGGAGAGCTAGAGAGAGCACGTAGAACACAGAATACTTCTAGATTTATTAGAAAACTACTAGCACTATCAAGTGGAGAAACACTCTATGAAGCAAGAGAGAATTTAAAGAAGATCCTCAATATACTAGAGGGAGAGAAGTAATAAAAGCCTATTAGAGATTTTAGAACCAATTTGATTATACTATATGAATTCCTAGATTCTCTAATTTTTCAAGAACTTCTACTCTTCTATTAACAATATCTATTATAGCTTGATCTGTAGTTAATGGTTCTGCATTTCTTACTATACATTGGGATGCTACAAGTGAGTCAAAATACTCCATACTATACTCTGTATGTAGGTATATTGCTACAGCATAGTCTATTGGTGTTAGATGCTCTATTGAATTATAGGGTATTAGTTTATCTAGTAGATTCCATGTAGCAATTCTTTCAAAAGAGTTAAATCCTCTAGATTTCATAAGGAGATCTAATTCTATAAGTGATGCTTGTGAAACTACAGTATCCTCTCCTAGATTCTCTATTATAGCTTTAGTTTTATTATGGAGTCTATGAATTGGTGTTAAATACGCTATAAGATAAATTGTATCAACTATTTTCAACCTTTTTCACCAATAGCTCTAGATAAGAAGATGCTTCATGGCCTTCTTCTCTCCAATTTCTAAACTTCTCATTAAATATACGTGAAACACTTTCATACATTCTAGATAATGAATACAATTCAATATGATCTTTAACAATTCTTAATACAACCTTTGAACCAGGTTTAAGTCCAAGTCTCCTCCTTAACTTACTAGGTATCCACAGTCTCCCACGATCATCTAACTGTACCACATACTCCATAATAGTCCCCTACTGCATCATATATCCCATTTGGATGTATAAGCATTTTACAGTCTCCATAACACCAGTAAGTCAAAATCATAATAATTAAACATTATATTCTAAATGCTTTTAATAAGTATAAATAGATAGAATTTACAGATAGT
>Ga0190312_1000277_pt1 | contig 18034 bp, 17 predicted proteins | sample 487007910_MG_FD_165046 | JGI IMG/M metagenome (GOLD analysis project Ga0190312, IMG submission 165046) | Hydrothermal vent sediment bacterial communities from Southern Trench, Guaymas Basin, Mexico - 4870-07-9-10_MG | ecosystem: Environmental > Aquatic > Marine > Hydrothermal vents > Sediment ... | reverse complement strand
TTTCTGATACGGAGGCTAATAAATTAATCATCTCCCAAGGGTCAAAATGGGTGGCTGAGTATCCATACATGAGAATAATATCTGCTTTCACCCCAAGTCTATGGATCTCCCGAGCATCTGTGCATGAAATCTCAATATCTATTCCTAGCTCCTCTGCTCCCCATTTCTTACCAATTCTCAAAACATCTTCCCTAACATCAGTTAAAATGAGTTTTACAATACATTTCTTATCCATCAAAGACCTAGCTAAAGCTACACCACCAATTCCAGCTCCCGCGCAGATCTCCAAAACTGTAATCTCTTTCTTTCTAACCATCTCCCCTAGCCAATCGTGCTCAAGAAGTTTTCTGAAATAATTTAGTGATGCTTGGTATCTAGCATAACCCTCTTTGGTTCTAGGGTCTTCCGGCCATATACCCAAGCCATAAGCTTTCTGTAACTTTTCGGCAAGACTCATCAAAAACACCCTAAGTGAGCATCATAAGGTCACCATTCCTTCCCCATATTTAAACCTCCTCATGAGTTCTCTGAATATTAACATTCTCTGAACCTCGTTTGCCCCCTCCATGATTTCTAGAGCCTTAACATCACGGTAAAATTTCTCGATAATGGATCCCTGAATATAAGCGTGGCTAGCGAGGAGTTGCATTGCATATACCGCAGTATCCATCGCGACTTTACTAGCTTCAAGTTTCGATATCGATGCTAAGAATCTTGCATCCTCTCCAGCATCCATTTTTTCAGCCGCTTTAATTGTTGCTAACCACGCTGCCTCGGCCCTAGCAGTGATATCTGCGATTCTCTGTTGAACATATTCATTATCACTAAGCTTCTTCCCAAAGAGTTCCCTAACATTAATCCACTTCATCATCTCGCTTAGCAACCTATCCGCTACTCCAATACTGATCGCACCAGTAGCGATTCTGCCGAAGTTAAGAGCATGAAATGTTAATTTGAGAGCCTCCTTACCCGTAGCGATGAGATTCTTCTTAGGAACTTCTACATCTCTGAAAATTACTCTTGAAATACCGCTTCCCCGCATACCAATTAATTTGAGAGTAGGCCCGACCTCAACTCCATCTTTTTTCTCAACTATTATAAGTCCCAACTCCTTGGCCCCAACTCGGGCAAGTATGGCGAAGAAATCTGCATAAAGAGCGTTTGTCACAAAACTTTTTTGTCCATTAATAATTATTGAATCATCAGAAACCTTAGCAATAGTCTCTATCTTACTAATATCGGAGCCACCGCTAAGCTCAGTAATTCCCAATCCCTCAAAAGAATTCCTACTAGAAACAACACTTAGGAATTCTTCAAGCTCCTTCTTCTTTAAAATTTCACAAACCTGATAGTGAACCATGAGGGATAGTCCAAGAGCTGGGCTGATGGAACCAATTAATCTAAGGAAGATGATAGTCTCTTGAATACCTAGGTTAAGTCCACCATAATTCTCTGATAGTGTTAAAGCGTGAATCTTATTCTCTCTTAATACCTCTAATAATTTATCTGGAATCTTATTTTCTATATCCATTACTCCACTATACTGCTCGACAGTCTCCCTAATCTTATCAAAAATCTCAGTAACTCTCTGGGAAACCAATAACAACACCTAGCTTACAAGATGTTTCTAAAAGATCAGTCATGCTGAATGCAAATAAGTTTTTTCATTCTTAAACTCTCCACAATAACTATCTGATACGCACTAAAGTTTTCCCCTCACCCAACTTTTCAATTTAACCAGCGGCATTCTCCTAAAAAATTAAAAATATTGTTTATGACAATTATTGTTATAGGAAATAATTTTTAAGATAAATAAAGGGTTATTCGTTATGAAATTTGTGGATAGGGATGAAGAATTAGAACTGCTGAACAGATATTACAGACTTTCAGAGAGAAAGCTAATAGTTCTTGGGATATATGGTTTACGAAGAGTTGGTAAAACGAGGCTCGTAAGAGAGTTTGTTAAAAACAAGAAATACGTGTATTTTTTTATAAATCCGGACAAATCTCCTAAAAGTTTACTCAAGGAATTCGAGCGCGAGATAAAGGTTCGAGGAGTCCCAGATTATGTTAAGTTGACGGATTGGCGCGATTTCATACGGGTCATTTTTGATTTCTTCAGGGGATACGTAGTGATATTTGATGAATTTCAGTACTTCTCAAAAGTGGCGCCAGAAGTTTTTGGATACTTCCAAAAAGAAATTGACTCGAATGAGGAAAAACCAATCATGTTAATATTTATAGGTTCCTTAATCGGTATGATGAAGGATCTTTTTACCAATCGAAATAGGCCCCTGTACGGGAGAGTATCAAATCTAATTCATCTAAAACCTTTTAGTTTTATTAACTCCGTACTATTAGCTAATGAAGCTGGTATTAGGGATCTAAGGAAAATTATTGAATTATACACGATCTTTGGAGGATTTCCAAGATATTGGGAGGCCATAAAGGAGCTCGAATTACCTAGGGAGAGCACCATTAAAATAATCGAGAGATTATTCGTGTCAAAGTACGCACCATTTATCCGAGAAGGCTTCTACCTCATTGGAGAAGAAAGAAAAACTTACCTATCAATCTTAGAAGCAATAGCCATTGGATTAAGAAAGTTATCAGAAATAGCATCGTATCTTGGCATCCCAGAAACACAATTATCAGGACCAATTTCAGAATTAGTCGAAAAATTCGAAGTAGTGATAAGAGAAAGACCCGTTTTCGCCTCTAAAAGAAGCAAAATATCCATGTACAGGATAGGAATCCCAGCCCTAAAATTCTGGTTCCGTTTCCTTTACAGGAATTGGTCTTTACTCGAACTAGGAGAATATGACGTAATCATGTCCAAGATTGAGAAAGAACTTAACGAAGTAATAGCAGAAGGCTTCGAAGATATTGCGAGAGAGATAATAATACATTACTTAAGAAACAAGGGAGAAAAAATACATAGCATCGGAAGGTGGTGGAGAAAAGGAATAGAAATAGATATAATAGCATCCTGCGACAAGAATAATTACGCCTTTGAAGTCAAATGGTCCAACTTAACAGGAAAGAAGGCAATAAATATACTATACTCCTTAAAAGAGAAGACAAAACATGTAGGAAGAGAAATAAAACACATAGGAATATTGGCTAGAAAAATCGAGAAAAAAGCCGAGATAAGAGAACTAGGATTCATTGCAATAGATCTTGAGGATATAAAGACAATTGTTGAGAGAAAAACGGGAATACGCATAGATCTCTAAAAAATTATAAGTTAAGCCAAGGATCTTAGAAAGAAAAAAGCATTTATATGTTTCCATATATTTTCTTAATTGAGTGCGTTTTTATGGGTTGATTTTTATGAAATGGAAAATAGAGTTCTCGCCATCTTACTCCCTACTGAAGGTAAAACTAGCTTCTGGAGAAAAAATTGTGGCTGAAAGCGGTGCTATGGTAGCGAGTAAGGGCGATATCAAAGTAAAGACGGGCGTATACGGTGGGATAGTTTCTGGGTTTTTAAGAAAGATGCTTGGCGGGGAAAGTTTCTTTATGAATGAATATACAGGGGGCTTAAAAGGCGGAGAAATATGGTTAGCTCCATCCTTACCTGGTGATATAGCATACATAGAGCTAAAAAATGCGGAAATTCACGTACAAGATATGGCCTATCTGGCTCATCATGGAGATATTGATATAGATATAAAATTCCGAGGATTTAAAGGATTACTCGCTGAGGGCGAAATTGTATGGCTAAAACTTAAAGGAACTGGTGGTGTGTGGGTTTCAGCGTATGGCGGAGTAGACGTAATAAAGCTTGAGCCAGGGGAGGAAGTTACCGTAGATAACTTCCACGCAGTCGCCATTGATGGTAGCGTTAAGTGGAATATCGGAAAATTCGGTGGATGGAAAACCTTTCTCTTTGGTGGAGAAGGGCTAGTAATAAAAGCTAAAGGACCTGGAAGAATTTTCGTACAGACAAGGGTGCTCTCTCAATTTGTTAGAGTATTAACCAAATTCTTGCCAAAGAAATAGCTTCTATTAACCCTGTTCATAAGCGCGCTTTCCCATCAATTTTTATTTTTGTATTCTCTTTATAAGACTAATCAGTAAGGAAGAGTAAGGTGTTTCTTATGAAAATTGCTGTCATTGGAGCTGGACCAGCTGGACTGAGCACAGCATATAATGCTAGTAAGGACGGATTTGATGTTGTGTTATATGAGGCTGATTTGATCGAGAAAGTGCCTTCTAAACCGTGTGGTGAGGCTATTCCCAAAGGAGCATTGTATTATACGCCCTTCAAGGGGGATGAAGATTTTATCCTGAACAGAATTAAGCAGGTTAGGTTCTACTGGGAAGGAGAGTTCATAAGAGAAATAAAGAATTTTCCTTTAGCCGAGGGATTCATAATTGATAAGAAAAAGTTTCTAAGATCCCTAATAGAACTGGCGGAGAGCGAGGGCGCGAAAATAATCTTCGGGAAAAGGATAACTATTAGGGACTTACCTAACTTAGAAAAGTTTGATATGGTTATTGATGCTTCAGGTATTGGGGTAATAGCTCAACACTTTCTAGATTATAAAAACTATAGGAGAATACCGGTTCTCCAAGCGTATGCTAAGGGATCTGATATTCCAGAAGACACAATAGTCTTCTGGGGGCTCACTAGAGGCTATGCATGGGTCTTTCCTAGGGGGGATCTCTATAATATTGGGGTTGGAGGCGTGAATTATTCCCCTCAAGAATTAAGAAAGATATTGGAGGAACTAATTAGTCATTTTAATTTTAAACTAGTAACCAATATTAGAGGGTCATCAGTCAGTGTTGGAGGACCGATAAAAAGACTCATAACAAATAGAATCAGAGTAGTAGGGGAAGCTGCTGGTATGGTGATGCCGCTCACGGGGGAGGGGATACGATATGCCCTAATTGGCGGTCAAATAGTCTATAAAGACGATTATGAGGAAATATTTAATAAGACTATTAGGAAAAAACTTGAACGCGGAGCCTTCTTACTAAAGATAGTTCTAAAAATCCCTAATAAGGGAAGACTAGCTCGGAAAGCTAGTGATGAGCTACTATATAGATTCTTTGAGGGCGATTTAAGATTAACTGATGTGTTAAAAGTACTCGCAAAATATATAAGCATTAAATAGGAGATACGTTTCGGAATAATTGAGATTAGAAGTATAAGGATGTGAGGCTAATAATGGAGAAATAAAATGACGACAGACAATCTAGACATTCAAGAACTTATCACATTGTTAGATTCTATTAGAACAATAGTTAATGAAAGTATAAATACATTAATTGCGAGAGTTCCTTATATTGGAGAATTAGCCAATAGAGCTCTTATTGGAGGCAAGAGAGTTAGGGGGATACTAGTTATTCTCTTCTCAAGAGCTCTTAAGGGTGACGAGACGCTAGCAAAGCAATTCTCAGCGATAATCGAATTTATTCACGCAGCAACTTTACTGCATGACGATCTTATTGATGATCATGAAATCCGAAGAGGACTACCGGCTTTTTGGAAGGAATATGGGGCTAAATTAGCTATTTTGGCTGGAGATTTCCTATTCACAGCAGCTGGGCAATTCCTGAAATACATTTCTAACGAAGCACTAAGGCTTATAACAACTACAATTTACAAAGTGACATTAGGTGTTATTCTAGAGGCGCAACCCGAATACTTTACTAAGGATATCTCAAAGGTATATATCCTAATGAACCGCTTAAAAACAGGGGAGCTATTTGGAACCGCGGCTTGCTTAGGTGTTCTTGCATCATCAAGAAGAGAGTATCTAAGAAACGCTTATAAGTACGGAATATTGACAGGGGAAGCCTATCAAATTGCTGATGATATATTTGATCTGAGGCTTTTGAGGGAGAGTGTTAAAGGCATTGATCAGAAACCTTTAAAGTTGGCTCTTCTATATTTTAGTGAGGGAGATTTCTCACCAGAAGAGATTCTTAATATAAGAGATCCTGAGAAGTTAGTGAAAATTGCTGATGATATAGGGCTAGAGGAGAAAATGCTTAAACTAATTAATGAGCGAATTAATGCTGGAATAAAAGCAATCAAACCCTTACCAAAGAGTTATGAGAAGCGTATTCTGGAAAAAGCGCCTAAGGCAATGATAGAAATAATGTTAAGGAAGGGATAATTTATTCAGGTATAGCTCTAATAAGTGTTGCCAATAATGCTACGCCACCAATAACAAGAGCTATAATCTCACTCATCATTAACAGTATTACGGCCGTTAGGTAGGGGGTACCCATAGAGAGGTCCGGGGGCGCTAAGAATACTAACTCATAACCAATCAATAAGCCTATTACTAGAGAACCTATTAAAGCACCAATAATCGCGATGATGATCCTAATTCTGAAATCTGCATTAATTCTCCTTGAGAGTATTCCTAAGTAATAAATTATGGAGCAAACTACAAAGTTCGTTACTGGCCCAAATATTAGATCCCATGGCTGTATTGGGGAAAGCAAATTAGCTAAGAATCCTCCAAGTGTTAACCCAATCAAAGCGCTCTTACCATACCTCTTATGGAAAGGAATTATCAACATAGCATCACTTATCCTAATCTGATTTATCAAGTAGGCGATGGGAGCGATTGCATATGTCAGAGCTGTATAAGCAGCTGCTAAAACTGCTACCTTAACCCACGAGACTCTCTCTTCCACAATAATCCCCCTCGAATACGTATTTATACGTAATTATACGTATAAAAGTATAAAAATTTATCATTGATGAGCAGAATTTCTGGTGAATGATACTAATCATAAGGAGAGATCATGATGATGGTTACAGGCGCTGACTTATGATGAGCAACTCCCCGGCTGAGGGATTGTCTCCTAATCATAATATAATTAGATGTTTTAACTTCAGATTAGGCTTGATTAAAGATTTCCATAAGAGTCTTTCTCATATAAAACGCTACCTTTGCTCCCTCCTCTCCCAAGCTACAACCACATGCTCCACATTTTGGGCAGATATACCAACCACATTTAGGACACATTTCAGCTTCTTTTATTCTGAATTTAAAACCACACAAGAAGCAGTAAACTTCAGGATCTGCAAAGAATCTTAATGCGTTTTCCACTATTCTTGATAAGGATAAACCCATCTCTGATGCTTTTCTCTTGGATTTCTCTATTACTTCCTCACTTATCGCCAAAGTAAGCTTCTTTTTCATTTAGTCTCCCTCCTTAAGTAAATTATTAATACTATTCCAAGATAAAATGATTACGTCTTAATACGTATGAATACGACTAGGGGTAACAGGATTGCTGATTGAGGTAAGAAGATTAAGGGTTGTTCTTGGAGACAAGATAATTCTTAGAGACATCAATCTTAGATTCGAGGGGCCTGGATTATACTTTATCCTCGGGCCGAATGGAAGTGGAAAATCTACATTATTGAGGGCTATTGCTCAATTAATAGAGTATGAGGGTCTTGTGTTAATAGAGGGTAGAGATGCTAGGGAGTTCGATAGGATAGAGCTTGTTCGAAAACTAGGGTACGTGTGGCAGAATCCATTCTATGGCTTCTTTGAAGCCACTGTAGAGAGGGAAATAGCATTCATTCTAAAAAACATTGGAGAGCCAGTTGAAAAAATGTGGGAGTTAGTCGGTTTCTTTAGCGCAGAGGATCTGCTTGATAGATCACCATTTACTCTGAGTGGAGGAGAGGCAAAAAGGGTATGCTTACTTAGTGTTCTTGTTGCTGATCAGCCAATGCTTCTTCTTGATGAACCAGAGACAGAGCTAGATCTTGATGGTCTTAATAAGCTAATTCACTACCTGAAAAAGAGCTTCTCCTCCAAACTAATCATTGTTGCTACTCCTAATACCTTGCTGGCCTATAAACTAAGAAGGCACATCAAAAAGATCTTCTTGATTAGTGAAGGAAGAATAGTGGCTTCTGGTGGATCGGAACTGCTTGAAAATCAGGAGCTTCTCAGGAATGTAGGAATTATTCCCGTGGGGTGGTGGTATGAACCTTCTTAAATTTATAGAACTCCAAAACATGGACACTTTTCTCCACAAGCTACCCATACCAATAAAGATAGTGCCCTTTATCATCGCTATCCTGATTCCAAAGATATTGTGGAGTAGAGAGTTAATTCTCTATTCCCAGTTAGCGATAATTATCATATGTGCCATCTTAATAGGTTATTGTCTCGAATCCCCTGAGTACGTGGTTGATATATTAACAGCTTTCGTGTTTCTCTGGATATTCTTAGCCCTACTATACTCGCCAGTGATTAACCCAATATTATTCCTCATTAGATATTATAACCAGTTGATCTATCTAATCTCCATATCAATGACCTTTATCCTTTTCTTATCAACAACGAGTGTCTCTCAGTTGGAAAGATTTCTGAATACTATTGGACTATCCTACAAGTATTCAAGAGTTCTCATAGTTACATATAACCTAATCCCAGCTCTATATCAGGAGGTTAAGATGATTACTATAACTCAACGAGCTCGAGGACTGAAGTTTAGTCGGAATCCTATCAAGAGAGCTGTTCAAATGGTATCTATTCTTATGCCTTTATTATTTGTCTCTATCCTGAGAGCTGAAATGCTTGAGCAAAGTATAAAGAGCCGGGGAGGATAACCTTAAGTATTTCATAACTAAATATTTAACATCCTTCTGCCCAACAAGAACATCAGCGAAGGCCTTAATTAAATCTCCTCTAATCTTATTCTTACCAAACTTCGAACCATGCATTAGCAAGAAATCAACAAGTATTTTCTCGAGTCTTAATCTTCTACCATACATACTGTTCCAAACCTTCTCGTACTTTATCAATATGTTCTCACGGGGTTTCTCATTGGAAAAATAGTCAGCGAGAACTTTTCCGACCAGTGCTCCTGCTTTTATAGCTAGGTGTATTCCTGCACCTGATAGGGGAGATACCTGATGTGCTGCATCTCCAACAAGTAGTATTCTACCATGTACTATTGGTTTTAAACCGCCAGACAAAGGTACAAGAAAAGAGTCCTCTCTAATAATCTTAATCTCATTAAATTTCCTTCTTTTCAGTTTCAGCAATTTCTTAAGGTATATCCTTAGTGAGCTAGTATTTACTCTATCCGCTAATGCCCCAATACCTATTCTTAAATGATCCACATGAGGAAAAACCCACGCGTATCCCGCGGGGCTATACTCTCTCCCATAGTAAAACTCATTAATAGGCTCCAATGAGTTGCTATTCTTAACCCATACCTGATATGCTAAGCCAAAGTCCCGAAGCTTAATGCCTTTCCCAAATATTATTCTCCTAGTAATGGATGCCGCACCATCAGCTCCTACAATTACTTTGGCTCTTATTCTTCTCTTTCCTAAGATACTTACGTGATCCTTTTCAGCAGAGACACTTCTGACAAGAAATCCTAGCTCTAGATCAATACCTAATTTATCGAGATGCTTAAAAAAGAACTTAAGGAGAGTTTTTCTTCCAATATTTTTCCCAATGGGTTCTGAATACCAAATCACATTATCAATGTTGCGATAAACAATCCTAATGCCCGATATCTCCACTCCAGGTAAAGTACTGATGCTAGGAAAAATTCTAAAAGCGTTTCTTAAAATCATCCCTCCACAAGGCTTTTCCCAAGGGCTTAAGTTCTTATCAACAATTAGGATCTCTGGAGAAACTCCGTTTTTCTTAGCATGTAGCATTAATGACAATGCTGTCGCGAGTCCTGCTGGCCCAGCCCCTATTATTATGATGTCTTTCATGACTTGTTCTCCTCAATACTCAAACTTTAGCATTTTTTCTTAAGTGCTCTTAAAAGTAATTTCCTAACTCCGGTAATGCTTCTTAATTTTAATACTTCTGGATGATTAGATACTGCTACAGTATTTATCCAGTGAATGCCTATTCGTAACTTTGACTTATTCAGTATTATTGGCTTGCTGAGCACTATTTTGGTTAATGCTATAGATTTTCCTGGTATTATAACAAGGGAGTTATTTATTTTCTCTAGAGTAATCAGGTCATGTAGTTTTTTCCTAAGGAACTCTGCAATATCTTCTCTATAAGGGGCGATCGTTAGTATGCTTTCTTCAGAACCAACAAGTTTGGTATCTTGAAATCTGAAAAACTCTATCAAGTAGGATCCGATATTTAAGAAGCTTAGAAAACCCTGAGAACGTAATAAACCTAATTTAATTATAAGATCAGCGCTCATTTTCTTGGCAATATAGTGCGTTAGTTTCTGGAGACTATTTGACCATTTGATTAAGCCATGATCTATTAAGAATTTTGGAATTGATATGATGTATTTTTTCTCTGCAAAACCATGATCACCGAGAACTATCCATAACTCTGGGTTAAGTTCTTCTATGAGCTCCTTAATTAATTTATCCAAGTACTCATAGTACTTCACTAGCAAGTCGTTTCTGCGTTTATAAAGGCTGTGAGAAAGAATATCTGAGTATCTGAGCCAAAAGAAGGAGAAATCAGTTCGGTACTTCTGCACAAGGAATTTAAATATATCAACATCCATTCGAGCTCTTTTCTTATAAATTTCATAATACTGCTCATCATCCCGAAAATATTCGATTTCTTCAGCATTATAATTGATATCCCTGAGAACGCTATTAATATAAGGATTACTTGTTAGTATAGGAGCCTCAAGACCCCAAACAGTGAAGCCTTTGTATTTTTTAGGATAAATCATGGGGACTTTCCATAGACCGATTCTATATCCCCAGAGCTTTAATATATCAGTAAAATATATGTGATGAACGTTTCTAGCTGTAACAACGTGGAAATTCACATCGTAAAAATCAATTATGCCGTGTTCTTTAGGACTTAACCCAGTTAAGAGAGATACGGCGCATGCTGGTGTAACAACGGGCTTGACGCTTAATATAGGTCTATAATAGAATGACTTGAGAAACTTCATTGAGGCTAGATAAAACAATTCTTTATCAAAACCATCAACGACAATTACTAGACCCTTTATCTTCACTAAGCAGACCTCCAAGAGCAAAGGAGTGGATTCTCTAGAAGAGGCTATGAGATGGCTCCAAGCATATAATACGAATTAGAGAATAAAAATCTAAACCGTTACCTAGGGGGAATAATATTTCTCAGATGAAGTCTTTGCTAATTCTTATGATGCAGCTTTAGAGATAAAATCCATGGTTGTCTGTTCTAAGAAATTTTGCTCATTTAAATTCTGAGTGGGATATGATAATAGGGGTTGGAAATGGAGGTGCAATCATGAATAATGGCTCAATAAATTCAATACCTTTTTTGATAAAGTTCAGAAAAAATGACGAAGATTTTCTAGCAGTATTCCTTAATCATAATGAGCTATTCAGCAGTTACTTGGACCTACTTAAGCATCTTAAAGAGAAATATAGAGTAAAAGGTGTTATTATCTTAAATTATGCACCCACAATAGTAAAGTACGAAGTATTAAAAAGCGGTAGTTTCATCGCTATAAATGATCCTAAAAGGCTAAGTTCATTCATATCCAGAGTTTTCTCAGTAATGAATAAAAGCTCACTCAAATCCTAAGACACCAACTGCTCTCCGATAGGTTGCATATATTGCGGCGGCTGATTTCTTTATTTTCTCCCTCTCCTCTTCAGAGAGAAAGCCCCATATATCCGGCCCCAAACTTCTGCTAATTCTCGCTGGTATTGTTACATATACGGGTTCTGGGATGTTATCAAATTTGGTTAATCGAGAATAACTAAGCACCCTACCAGTATTAAGGAGTATTCCCTTAATAATTTCTAAGAATGATCCTGCTGGACCCCATCTAGTTCCTCCAACCGCCTTAATTATCTCGACACTAATCCCCTTTACGTATCTCTCAATTTTCTCCTTATTGATACTCTTACTGGATTCCTCTAGATATTCGTCCAGTGTCTTTCCAAAAATCCGTACAGTACTCCATAACAATACCGCCGCCTCACCGTGTTCGCCGCCGACATACGCCTCAACAGCACTTAACGGCACTTTCAACTCCCTAGCTAAGATTACTCTAAATCTAGAAGTTTCAAGATTGGTTCCAGTGCCTATAACTCTCCTCTCCCCCCTTAACACCCTATGGACAAGTGTGGTCATAGCATCCACGGGGTTAGTAATAACGAAGTACCAGGCATTCGGATTATTATCAATGGTTGCTTCAGCTATCTCTTTCATGATCTCAGCATTCTTATCAGCGAGATCTCTTCTGCTCATTCCGGGTTTTCTTGGATATCCTGCAGAGATTATAATTAAGTCGGCATTCTCAACATACTTGCTATGCTCATAAGCATTTATCCTAATATCAATGCCGTGAGAGGATATACCATGATAAATGTCCTCAGCAACCATTTTGGCTAGATTCGGGATAATGTCTACGAGTGATAATTCCTCTATATAGGGTTCGAAGGCAAGAGTATATGCGAGTGAAGAGCCTACCCGACCAGTGCCTATAATTGCTACATGGTACATTTGAGAGGCCTCAGTTCAGAATCTTGACACATTGAGTCTTAAATATTTTAAAAGTTATAACATCTATACTCTGTTTAAGTCCTTTTATTCGCTATTGAAGAATAAATAATAGTTTTAGGCCATTTATGGTGAGAAATGTGGGGATAAAAGGTTCTCTTGCATGGCATTTGATGGTTGAGAAAGTGAATCTTGTTCTGCTCAAATCTCTTCTGCACTCCCTTGTAGGATATATAATTGAAAAGGATGGTATAGATAAAACCTACGATGTCCTTAAAGAGTTAGGAAAGAAAGCGGGCAAATGGATTATAATGCACTATTTCGAAAAAACAAAACCAGTGGCGGATACGGTTAAGGATTACTGGAAAGCAGCAAATTTAGGCATAAAAATATTTAGTGGTCAAGAATTGGATGAGATATTCTATGAGGTGCTTGATGGTGGAAAGAGAGTTCTTCTTAGGCTTCGTTCTCGGAAAAATCCTATATGCAAGGGCATAATTTCACCAGATCCTAGGATAAAATTCTCTGCATTTATAGCGGGTATATTTGAGTGGGTACAGCTGGAGTTGAAGAAGGATATATATGGGTTTAAAGAAGTCAGAGTTGATGAAACGAAATGCTTAACAACAGGGGATGATTTCTGTGAAATAACTATTGAGTGGATATTTGATGAGGAGAGGGCTAAGGATATTCTGAAATTATTTAAGACTGAAGGAATTCATAGGGTCAAGTAGATATACTAATCGCCTCTCACAAGAAGTATTCTTGGTATCTTTGGGCTTCTATCCTCTAGGACAGCCTGCTCGATAGCTAATGCGAGTTTACTAGTTAATTCTGGATCGTGTATTATCTCTAACTTGATTATCTCTCTCTCAATCATCTTAGCCAATGCGTGTTGTAGAGGATCCTTGCTTAACTCTTTAAATAATTCTTCTTTCTCAAATGGCGTGCTCGTGTAGATTAGCATCTTAGCATAGCTTCTATAATCGTGTACAAGTATGAAGTAATCCTTAGTAAGATTGCTTAATGCTTCCTCCCAAGCAAATGTGTTAAAATCTATGCTAGCTATTCTCAAGATACCCCCAACCAATCCCTCCACTTCTCCAAATTCTGGTAGCTTAACTCGAACCCTCTTTGCCTTTCTCCCAAGTACCCTTATGATAGGTATTCCCTTAGAATTCTTACCCACTACCTCGATTAAATCCCCTAATGCATAATTTGGCACCACCATATCCTTTAATAGGGTTATAATGGTTTCCCCAATTGTTCCTATTTTTGCGTCGAATATATTAACTAGTTCGTTTTCCTGAGTAAGTATCATAAGACCTACGAAATCTGGATAATATAGAAGCTCGTAATACTTTCCTTGGTAAAGAGATCCTGCTATTAATCCTCCCTCTGCACATCCATAACCGTTGAAAATCTTTATTTCCTTACCCCATTTCTCCGCAATCTCCTTTAGACTATTTATCACGGAAGGAGTTAATGATTCCCCAGTTGTAACTAGATTTGCTACATCGCTTAAGATATCATGTTTCGAAACAATTTTTTCAAAAACATACCATATAAAACCCAATAATCCTGTGACAGCATCGTATGGGGCATGATTAACGATTTCTCCCTCTTGTTCATGAAGCCTTAATAATGATGCCAAGAATCGTTTTTTAGCGAACATCTCCGTTGTTATTAGAAATATTTTTGAGGTAGCGAATTCCTCGCTCGTATAGATTGCTAATGCATTTTTCGTTGAGTAACCTATACCCATATCAAATAAGTAACGGCCAGCAGCTCTAAGCATCTTTAGCGCGTCTCCTCTGCTGAATCTAATAATCTTTCTTTTTACAGTACCACTGCTTTTCCACTCCATAAATGCTGGATAATCCGGAGGAGATGAGGGATATTCTCTAATAACCTTGTAATTAATTAGATCATCGTATTTCATGTGTTCAAGCTCGGGGAAAAACCTCTTGGTCCACTTTGTTCTTTTTAGTTTGTCAAACTCTTCGTTTAAGTAATTTATCCATTCGTCCTTTCCCCAATCTCTAGTCTTCTCAACCCACCTATTAACAATACGTCTTACAAAGAAACGTGTAATCATGAGAGCTCTCTCCTTAAGTACGAGATCAGCCTTATTCAAAAATACGATAATTGAGCCTCAAAAAATCAAATACGAATTAAATATGGATGTTTTACTTTTTCTTAAAAGCGATGTTTCCTTAAAAAATTTGTCTCAAGTATTAATCGGAGAATACTACGGATTTTTAAATAAGAGTGATAGTAGTCTAATTAATTGAAGGTGAGCATATTTGTACTAAAAATGATGGGGCTTTTTTAGGTAATGTTAATGGAAATTGCTAAGACAGGTACATTACTCCTAGTCATGCGCGAGGATGGGACACTGATATATAGTTTCCCTAGGAGAGAAGAAGACGAAAGAAGGAGAGGATTGCTATCAGCTCTTATCTCCTCGATAATCGCTCTGAACAGGGAAGCGCTAGGTAAAGTAGGGGACAGAATATCCATTAAAACGAATTATGGATCCTTTTACTTTCTAAGAGGAAGTAAAGCTTTTTATGCATTAATGACTAAGGAGCAGATGAATGAAGAAAAGATCTTTAGTGTCTTGGATCATTTAGCTAAAGGTGTTGATAGTCTTCTGCCAGAAGGAGAGATAATAATCATAGATGATAATCTTATAAAATCTATTGAAGAAATCATAAGAGAGATTTTTTCCCCGACTGAACTTAAAGACGAGGAAATTAAGAAACTCCTCCAAAGTTTATTCAGAGACATAATAGAGAAGACGGGAAAAGTCCCGGAGAGGCTAAAAGCATTCGTTAAAGAAGCTCTTTTTCCAGTATTAGTAGATAGAGCAATAATAATAAAAGAAAAGAATCCAATGAAGAGACTTATATTATCTCAATGCACAGGGAGTAAGGATGTTGAAGAAATATCTGAAATGATGGGAATCCCATTAGAAAGACTTATGGCAGAACTTGCGTCGTATGTTCGAAAAGGAAAAATAATATATAGGGTAGGTTACAAACTAGCGTATAAGTAAGAATCTCATACAAAATAGCTTCTTTATCCCTAAAAATATATGATCCAATTTATACTCCGCTAATGCTTTTCGGTTATTTTAACCGAAATAAGTGATGGGATTCTGGATATTAAAGCTTCTGAGTTCTAGTGATGATATTAGTTGGTAAGGTTTATAAATAGCTTTAGGATAGTGGATTCGGGGAGGATTTCGGGAGCTTTCAAAGCTTTCGGATTTTTCCACGAGATGTTATTCGGTGAGGATGAAAAAACTTGGCGGAAAAAACATCTCGGATCCCCGGCTTTTATAAACTTCCGCTTGAGGAGAGAATTAGAATAGTGAAGGAGTTTGCGAATCTTACTAATGAGGAAGTAGAGTTACTAAAGAGGGTTGGGGCTCTTGATCTTAGGACAGCGGATATAATGATAGAGAACGTGGTAGGCACTTTCCCATTACCATTAGGGATAGCTGTGAACTTCTTGATTAATGGTAAGGATTATCTAGTTCCAATGGCTATCGAGGAATCATCCGTTGTGGCTGCTGCAAGTCACGCTGCAAAATTATGTAGAGCGGGAGGAGGTATAAGATCCGTCGCCACGGAATCAATAATGATTGGTCAGATACAATTGACGAGAGTAGCGGATCCCTATGGAGCTAAGATGAGGATCTTAGAGCATAAAGATGAGATTCTGAGAATCGCGAATGAACAAGATCCAATATTAGTGAAGCTTGGTGGTGGAGCTAAGGATCTGGAAGTTAGGGTAATTCATTCTCGGTATGGCCCAATGGTTATAACGCATCTTCTTGTTGATGTTAAGGATGCTATGGGGGCTAATGCGGTAAACACTATGGCTGAGGCAGTTGCGCCCTATATAGAGGAGATAACCGGTGGAAAAGTGTATCTAAGGATAATTTCAAACCTAGCTGATAAGAGATTGGTCAGAGCTCATTGTGTAGTACCAAAGGATGCGCTAGGGGGCGAGGAGGTAGTCGATGGCATTGTTTTAGCATGGGCGTTCGCTGATGCTGATCCCTACAGAGCAGCTACTCATAATAAGGGAATAATGAATGGCGTTGATGCTGTAGTTATAGCAACTGGTAATGATTGGAGAGCTGTAGAAGCTGGTGCTCACTCCTATGCTGCAAGATGGGGCGTCTATAAACCCCTAAGTGTTTGGGAGAAGAATGAGAATGGTGATCTAGTGGGTACCTTAGAAATGCCTATTCAAGTGGGTATTGTTGGTGGAGCTACAAAGGTTCATCCTCTAGCAAGAGTATGCTTAAAGATTCTAGGTGTAAAAACCGCAAAAGAGCTAGCTGAGGTGATAGGAGCTGTTGGATTAGCACAGAATCTCGCTGCTCTTAGAGCCCTTGCTACGGAGGGTATCCAGAAGGGCCATATGAAACTTCATGCTAGAAACCTAGCTGTCATGGCGGGGGCTACTGGTAACTTGATAGACAAGGTAGCTGAGATAATGATTAAGAAAGGGAAAATAACCTTCCACTTCGCTCAGGAAATTCTGGAGAAATTAAAGAGAGGAGAGCCTATCGAGGAATGAATAATCCTCCTCATTCTTCACTTTTTATTGTTTCTGGGATTTTAAGAGAGATTATCGTTAAGATAGCACATATGATGGCTGCTAATGAGAATGGTGATCTAGGGCCTAAGGTATCGTAAAGTATACCGCTAAGGATTTCTCCAGTAGCTAGAGTTATGGAGTCCATAAGCATTATGATAGCATAACCTCTTCCTCGGTATTCTGATGGCAAAAGATCCGCTTGGATAGCGGGTAGAGCTGAGAAGAAAAACGAGAAGGAGATTGAGGCTATTCCCGAAGATATTAAGATATATAGATTTGCTATTGGCCCAACTGGAGCACCCACAATTAGAATGATACTCATTAATGCCGTTAAAGAGCCGATTATTAGGGGAGGTTTTCGACCGATTTTATCAACCATGAAACTACAGGGATAGACAAGAAGTAGGTTAAGAACATATGTTATGGTTTGTATAAATGCCCAATATCCCTTGCTAATTCCTAGATAATTTAGGGCGAAGAGTTGTACTAGGTACGTTAAACCATTCGCCAGCGAGAAGAAAATGGATATCACTACGACAATCCCCATCTTCTTAATAATATATCCTAGCACAATCCTATAATCTTGTACAAAACTAGAGAAAACGTCTCTCGACAATCTCTGACTGGACGGTATTGTTTCCTTAAGTGAGAGGACTCTAATGGTAGCTGCGATTAAACCAGATATAAAAGCTAGGAGGAAAAGTAGTCTGGTACCTTCAACGATTCCATGTTTACTAATGAATAAGTAGGCGAGATAGGGAGATGCTATAGTGACGATACTTGGAATTGCGGAAAGAAGAGCGAAGCCCCTTCCTCTTGTCCTCTTAGGGAAACTATCTGCTATAAGAGCATCCAGCGCTGGCTGATAAAAGAGGGCTATATTCATTACTATACTGATAAGGAATATTTCCCGCCACGATTTCGCGAAAAACATGAGAAGATAGCTTATCGCTATCACATAGGTC
>Ga0190312_1000274_pt1 | contig 18211 bp, 16 predicted proteins | sample 487007910_MG_FD_165046 | JGI IMG/M metagenome (GOLD analysis project Ga0190312, IMG submission 165046) | Hydrothermal vent sediment bacterial communities from Southern Trench, Guaymas Basin, Mexico - 4870-07-9-10_MG | ecosystem: Environmental > Aquatic > Marine > Hydrothermal vents > Sediment ... | reverse complement strand
AACACTTGTGAGGTCCGTCGCTTCATCTATTAAGGGAAATTTGGTAATATATATCAATGCTTGGGAATTCCCATCTACTGAGAGTTTCGATTTCTTCTTGGAGAGGCTAAAAGAAGAGTTAGAGGAGATCCTTATATCATCTAAACTTAAAAGAATTCTCTCAAGCATCAAAAGAATATCCGTGCTAGGAGTGTCACTTGAGCTAAAAGAAAAAGCAAAGATAAAGCTCGTAAGCGCACTAAAGCATCTAACAGCTAGACAACCGTTAGTGCTAATTATTGACGAAGCACAAGTTGTGCTGAGGCATGAGACCGCCCAAAAGTTTTTGACAGCACTTTACGATACATTGATGCCTAATTTCATTTGCATATTGATGGGCTCTGTCGTCTCTTTGAAGAATGCTCTAAGTACCAATGAATACAGACCACTCTACGGTAGAATCGAAGAGGAAATAGTGCTACATCCTTTCGACGAAAGATTAGCAAAGGGATATCTAATCGCCGGCTTCAACGAATGCAACATTGAGGTCCCTGAGGAGTTCATAGACGAAGCTGTTATGCGACTAGGAGGCTTTCCTGGATGGCTAGCTATGCTTGGCAGAATAACTACAAGAAGAATGATGATGAACAAATCAATTAATCTGGGCGAGATTATGAAGGAGATCGAGAGTGACGCATCTCAGATAATATATGGGGAGATTGCCAGATTGCTTAGAGGAAGAAAAAACGTGAATCAATATCTGAGAATAATAAGGGAATGCGCTGAGGAGGGGGAGATAACAGTATCAAGAGCGTCAAGAATCATAAGAAGATCGCCATCAACGACAGTATTTTACCTCAACACGCTGGTTGAGAATGGAGTTCTCGCTAAGAGGGATGACTATTATATAATCCCAGATCCCATGATCCGCAGAGTGGCGAGAAGACCAGAATTTGAAAGGGAAGTTAAGGTAAGATTGTGATTCAATTAGTAAGAGCTAAATTTCATCTGCCTCATTGCTTTCTCTTTGAAACAATGTTTTTATCTTCCAGAGTGCTCTTCGTATCTCTTCTTTTTTAGTACTATTGCTATGCAAGCAAAAATCAACGATGCTATCACAATAAATCCCACTCCTAGTGTTCTTTTCTGAAAAGTAATCACGAATTTGAATGTGCTCCACGGTTGGATTAATAGTGATACGTTGCCAACATACCATATTTCCTCTGGATCATTAGAATCGGCTGAAGAGCTTATCTCTGGGCCGCTAGGAGATCCCCACCAATTGTAGCGAGCGTCAACATTGACACGTATCCTATCCGAAGTGTTTATAAATAGTCCATGCTCCAAATTTGAGTAGATATTATTATAATTAATAGTAAGGTGAAGGATTGGATACGGATGCATACAGTATTCTTCAAGCCATGCTACGTCCACCATTATGCCTATTCTGTTCTCCGTGATATCCGTATATTCTATCGCCGAGCTAGACCACCAGTTGATCAACACTCCTATGTTATTTCGCCTAATAATACTATTTCGGATAGCATGCCCATACAAAACGCACCCAATGTTGCATTTCTCTATGATGTTCCTGCCCGTGAAGTTTCTTACAATTTCTACACCAATATTACACATGGTAAAAATATTGCCATCGGCAATGTAGTTTTGGTTCAGAGAAGTCCAACGCATTCCAACCCAACAGGATTCTATAATGTTGTTCCTCACAATAACATTTGAGCTGTAACATGGACAGGCGTATTCGGCAAAATAAATTCCCCTTGAGCATCTAGCTATTATGTTTCTCTCGATAGTCACATTAGTACAAAGATCAACTGTTACCCCAGTGTAACACAGGTCAAGCTCCTCATGTGGGTCTGTGACGTTCCAGCATGATATTGAGTTATTGCGGATTACTACGTTTTGACATTTGTATACATATATTCCAAATGAGTCTATGGAACAATTTTCTACAACCAAATTCTGTACCTTACTTAGAAAGATATAGCCAGCAGATAGACCACTAATTTTAATATTGGACACATTTATAACTAATACACCTCCATAACTCCCACAAAATAATGCTTTGTTTGATACATCGTGCATGTAAAGAAGCTCTTTCCCATTCACAATAACATTGCTCGTATACACATTTCCTCCAAGCTTAACATATCCATTGAATACTGTGCAGTTCACAAACTCACCGTTTTGTGACGCTATATCTATGGTGCACAGCTCATTATGCTGAAATCTGCATGCAAAGATATTAGTATGATTCGACCTCACATAGAACCGATTAACATACAGATAGCTAAATTCTATTACAGTATTATTTATAAGGTTCAAAAAAATATTATCTGCCCAAACCGAGGAGTTATCCATCACGAAGTTATAGGGAACATATAAAGGCATTTGGCAACTCAGAGACAGGAACCATATAGTAACATTGCTATTCTCAAAATACACTGTTATATTTGAATTCTGTTTTTCCAACGGACTGTAGATAAAGAGCGTCGGAGCATAGAGAACAGAACCCACTAAAATTAAAAGCCCTGCAACACGTATATAGGGAAATCTCATTTCGTTTGAGAAAGAAATATATGAGTTTCGGATTATTAGGGTGGCATTTTCCGCTATCTCAATACTCCTATTAAAAATAATAGTTCTATTCTCAATAACCGTGTAGTTATCTATTACAACCGCGTCTTTGAAACGCGACATATTATTAATTATAGCCGAAAAACTACGGATACTTGCCATATCCCTATTAGAGTCCATAGTACTAAGATCCGTACTTCGCCAGTCGCATTGTGATAGATTCGGCAAGATCAGGATCCCTACTATTAAATAGATCACAAAGAAAGAACATTGATGTTTCCCAGATATGAACTTGAGGGCATGCAACCCCAATACACCAATATACACAACAAAATTTTTAATAGAAAGAGGCATCTTAAGGGCATCCTTTTTACGATATACACACAGCATGCAGAGATACAACCAGTAATGCCACGAAGAGAGGAAGATGCATGTCACAACCAGTTTCTATGGGCAGCAAACACAGTATTAGAGCCAAGATACGGTGACATACGAGGAACTATAACAAAAATTGAAAGAGGCATTCTCCTTTGGGACGCAATCTTAGGAGGAGAAAATAATTGATCCCTACTGTAAGGCTCTAACCCTACAATCACGCAACTGACAAGCTAATGCCTATCTGGTGGATGATGTATACTTTAACTAAAAAACAGAAAGCACCAATTTTGATTTACTAGGATACGTCCCATACTCTACTGATCTGTCACTTAGGTCTAGAATCAGTTGCATGAGATCATGGCCTCTCAGAACTCCTAGTCCACCTTCAGCACATGCAGATTCGCAGAATTTCTTCACTCTGTCTCTTCTCATCTCCTCCTTGGACCATATCACCATTGGGACAGGGAGACCCATATGTCTTCCCCTAATACTGGATGTCGTGTGATCTCCGGTAATAACAACAACTGTGTCTTCTAGTCCAAGAATTGGTTTCAGCGCATGGTTTATACGCAACAGAAAATCAGCCTTTTCTAGAGGCTTCTTATCGTGCGACAGATTATCAGCAGCTTTGATGTGGAGAAAAACGAAATCATAGCCCTTGTCCAGAGCTCTCAAAGCACCCTCAACCTTACCATTAAGATTAGTTTTTGGTGTTCCGGTTGCCCCCTCAACATGTATCTCATCCATACCTAGTGCCCTAGCAACCCCCTTATAAAGAGCCCCAGCTGCTACGAATGCGGCTTTGAAACCCCATTTTTCCCTGAAACTCATTATAGTTTTTGAGATTCCTCCTCCTCTTATAAGAATCACATTAGCTTTTGGGAGTCCCCTTTCTTCCCTCATCTTATTGATTGGATGTTTATTTAACACGTCATATGCTAGTTTGGTTATCTCGTTCAGAATGTTAGCTGTTCTTTCAGCCATCTCCCTCTCAGAGGGGCTCAGCCTCTCCCAGGGTTCAGACGCACATATAGGCACCCCAACTTCATGTGGATCGGTATCAGTAACAGCACCTAAGTATTCATCTCCCTCAATGACCAACACACCTCTATGCTCAAGAGTATGGATTATTTTCGCCGGAAACCCATTTTCGCTGAGCTTCTCGTCTAGAGCTCTGTATAGCTCCTCAGCCTCCTCCCCGGAGATCCTACCAGCCCTACGATCAATGACAATAAGCTCTTTATTTTTCGGAATCACAGATGCAAGATTTGTTCTGAAAGCTATCTGATTAGGTTTAGGCTTTATGTTGGCTCCAAGAGCCTCAAAGTATCCTCTCCCAGGATATTCCTTCCTAATATCATACCCAAAAATTGAAAGATGGCCAGTATCACTTGCTGGAGCGACACCAGGAGCTATCGGGTAGAGCAGACCACATAGACCATTCTCAGCAAACATATTAAATGTCTCTGCTTTTGGAGCTATATACTCAAGCGGAGTGCCCCCCAGTTGCTCCGCCGTTTCGTCTCCGAGACCATCTATAATTATAAGTATGACTTTCTTCATTTTCCTCTCCCAAAGCACCAGTATGTATGCCTACGATTCAATATCTTAATGTATATTCATACCAATATACCTATTACCCTGCGACTCTTATGAATAATCGAAGTCCATCGCGTAATACACTTCCGGTAGTTTATCTTTCAACCCTGGACAATTCTTATCCAGCCAGTATTTGCTCTCCTCAACCTTCGCTTTAAGTAGAGCTTTGAATTCATCTAACGGCACATAGTGCGTGGGAGAAAGCTCCCTTAGCCTTTCATCCGGGATGCCAGGAACTTTCTTTGGCACTAAGACTTTTTCTCCCCATACTGGATGAGGCTCCCACTCTATTGCTCCTCTCACTGCTTGTATTAGGAATAACTCTGTTTCTTCGATACTGGGCCTTGTCCCGCCGACGGGTTTGGGTATCCCATCTACTACTTTCATTATCGGTTCTGGAGCCATTATTGTTTTGTCTCCCAGTCTCTTTTCGACCCACCTATACTTCGCTATTATCTTCCCAGTGGTATTTACGACAAAAACCTCTACGGGGTCACCTTTCTCCTCACGTTTCTTGAGATACTTATAGAATCTTACTACATGCTCAGTATCTGTAACTCCTATCGTGAATGGCTGACAGAACCTAGCGACATATCGTATCCGTCCAACGACCTCCTTCGCTTGTGCTGGATGACCTATTGTCTGCCCATCAGCGTAGAATTTCGCTGCTAGTGCAACGTCAACAACCTTCACGAAGGCATATTGAGTAAAGTATCCCGGACTTAGAAAAACAGCTGTTGTGAGAGGCCCACTTGATGCTATGTCCCCGTCGAAGAATCCTGTGTCCTCAAGGTACACGACGCTCCTAGAGTTCTTATTAGGCATACCAAAATACTGGTAGATTTTCCCTTCAAATCCAGGATGACCGTCTGGATTCGGCTCAGTATTCTCATGTAGAGCTCTACTACTTGTGGCCGCTCTCCACATGGCTACCTGCTCGGGAGTAAGATCCTCTGTTTTTGTCCAGCAGTTTCTCTCTGACCCAATAACTTTGTCCTCGAATATAGCTATTATGTCGTCATTCTTTATGACCTGATCCTCAATGAATTCAAGAGGGTTTACACCAAATTTCTCTACGTATTTCTTCGCAATTTCTGGCGTGAAAATATATAGTCCATGGGTCGATTTCCCACTCCCAGTAAGCCCCCATATCGCCATGACCACTCTCCGTTTTTTACCATCAACGGTCTTAATAGTAAATTCTTTCAGTGCAGCGTGCTCACCCGTCCCTCCTCTCTTATAGACATGGTATATCCAGTGGGACAAAGCGGCTTTCTTTGTTTCTCCCTGATAGCTTGTCGCTGTTATTATTGTGAAGCCGTGATGAGGAAAACGCATCACCATCAGCAGCCTATTTGTTCCTGGTATGAATGGATTTCTTAGATAGTGTGGTATATGGAATATCTCCACATCGGGTTCCTCATTAGGGGGAGCAGGAAAAACTAGTTGCGACCATCTATAGGCGATATCTGGGAACTGAGGGTCACACCACAAGCGAACGTGCATCTGAGCCACACTTCCTGGTTTCCCTTGGTAGCCATCCATTTTTATTAGCGGTCCTTGGGCTAATATGTGCTCTAGGACCCTAACCAGCAGTAGCTTGTGTTCATACATAAGTTCATCATTACTGTTTATTACTACGGTGTTTGCGGCTGATCTATGCCAGATATTCGACGCCCACCCCCAAGATCCATTCTTATATTGATTGCCATAGAGCTTAGCCCTCTCAAAAATGTCAGGAGGATTATCCAAGTAGGGCCTAAACCCAACCTTTCTCTTGAATTCTAGGATCTTCCGAAAAGCAATCTTGAATTTTTCGGGGGTGATCTCTTCTATGGGTGGTATAAGATCTCCCAAATTACACACCTACGCACAAACCAGCTTGACAAAGAATACCTCTTACTATATTGACTAAAAAAGATATAATAGCCTATATAGTACATCGGGTACAAAAAAAGAGGATGGATTTTCCTCTTCGAGACTCAAACGGCGAGGCAATCCTCTATTTTTTAGCTCGCCTTAGTAACGACAATGTATATTTAATATCCCCTATCCAATACATTCTCTTCGTTATTATTGCATCAAATAGGATCGCTATGGCTAGTAACACCATGAGTATATCCATATAGACAAGATATTTGGGGTCAAGCAACGCTAGGATGAGACCCACATACAAAGCAAAAAGCAGTATGGATTCGACCACAGTTATTCTACGATCAACCGTTGTAAATGCCCCCAAAATCGACAGAATCCCCGCCATCACCATAAGTCTTCCAAGGAATGGAAAGTCAGGCGTATTTACAACTACTTGGGTTGCTCCATGGGCAATGAAAGCAGTAAGAAACATAGAGGCTATTAGGAGTGTCCCATTGTTTATCCTCGAGCTAATAAAATTGGTGACCCCCAACCTCGCCATATCCTCATTCCTTGTTGCCCCTATGTAAGCTGTGAGTTTCTCTGGTAGTTCGGATACCAGTGGCATAAGGATTCCCGCGAGAACTATTCCGGAGAGCACAAAGTTTTTGGCATACTCAAGAATCCCCTCAGTAAATACCTCCGCAGCATACCATATTACGAGAGCACCAATAATTATAGCAGCGAATGACAGTTTCTTTCTATTCATAAAAAACCTAGCTAATCTGTGTGGCTCCTCGGTTTCAACTTCTGGAGGCAAATGAGTTATTATGTAAATATACACTATGAACATTCCAAGTAACACTACGCTATCTATCGCATCTATGTATCCTTTGAGACCTATAAACACCATGTATGCTCCAGACAGTGCTAGGAACACGGCTTCTAGAGAATTCTCCCTCATCAGATCTAACGCCTTGTCTTCCCATACGCCCCTGCATTTGGCTAGAATAGCTATAAGCATTATTACAGGAAAGCCTAAGGCTATGAGCATTATATTCGCACCGATTATCGAGACTAATGCATATTCATACGCGTATTGCTCAGCTGAGAGGGTTAATAGGATGACAAAAGCGTACTCGGGGAGGGTCTGTAGCAATGCTATGAAGCCCGCTATAAACGCATCGTTATACTGGAATTGTAGGGCTTCCGCTACACTCGAAGCGAGATATGATCCAAGAACTATTAGGACAGCACTCACAGTTAGAAGAAAAATGTCCATTAGCCACACACCCGCCCAGCAGTATTGCATTTATTAAACCTAGTTTATAAGTAGGAATCAGCCGGGTGTTCTATCATCACTTTATCAGAAACGGCCAGCATCATCACCCTCCAATAAGAATAAAAATGGAATACTTCGCATATATAAACCATAGTCTCAGCATATAGGGCTACCTACGTCCTATTTTGTATCTCTCCAAGCCCCCAGCAAATAGCTAAACGTATCTTATTGCAAGAGTACACCAAGACATTCTATGATAGAGCGAGATATTTTCTTCCTAAGTAGAGCTATCTCTTCTGGGAAGTCGGTTGATATTATGTCCACCCCCATAAGGAAAAATCTTTTTGCTTCATCAGGATCATTTATCACCCAGCCATTCACCATTAGGCCTCTCCTATGACAAATTTCTACAACTTCTCTGCTTATCACATCCTTCCTAAGTGCTAGAATATTCGCCCCTACCCTCAAAGCACACCTTAATATTCTTTCCGTGAATATGTTTGATATTGCCAGTAGTGGATAGCTTGGATCTATTTTACTTATTCTTCTCAACACACCAAAGTTGAAGGATGCAAATATAACTCTATCCTCCAAATCTGCTTCCCTAACAACGCTAATAACAGACTGCTCATAGCCACCCTCCTTTATTTCTACAATAACATGTTGTTTCTTACCAACAAAAACACTCAGAGCCTCATCAAGCGTAGGGACACTAAGCTCGCTGTCTCCGAATCTTATCTTATACTTACATATCTCATTGTACTTTAAACTACCTACCTCCTCATCCACACCAAAGAGTCTTCTCAGCGTTCTATCATGAATCACTATAAGCCTTTTATCCGCTGTTCTCCTAACATCTAGCTCGACGAAGTCAGCATCAGTGTTAGTAGCGGCTTTAAAGGATAAAATAGTGTTTTCTGGATACCTACCCGAGTATCCTCTGTGAGCGACTATAAGAAACACTGGGAAGCACCTATCTCAACTCAAATCATCATCGGAAAAGCAGAATGTTAATGCGGATATATAGCTCATCCAGACAATTCCTGTATTCGCGTAAGGAATAGGAGCGATCCTTCATTAATCAGCATGATCTATGCCACCCAACACAGAGCTGAAGCTGAGGCTGGGGAGAATCAATTCGACACTACACTGATGACTATCAGAAAAATTAAAAAACAGATGGATTATTCCTTAAGCTGTGCTAGCTCATCAGCGTCTATTGTTCCAGTGGTTCTCTTGATAACTAGGATTATACCAACACCAACAGCCTCTTCCAATGCTGCTACTAGCGCTATTATCAGCACAAAGAACTGAGACAGCACGGGGTTTACCGCTATTAGTGATAGTATGGCTATTAGTATCATCGTACCGAAGAATACTATCTCTATTGCTATGAACATCTTTATTAGGTTTCTCTTCGTCATCAAGCCATAAAGCCCAAGGATTATAACGAGTATGGATACCGCAATTAGAAACTCCACGGTCATGCCTTACCACCTCCCTTCTCTGCAATCTCAGCTATCCTCATCGCAAATACGGAGACTATAAGTACTATGCTTGTTATCATGGACACAAGCACGATGAGTATTCCGTATTCATTCCATATAACCTGCCTGAACTGCTCGAACACGAACTCTTTGGCTGTAAGCTCGATGGTAGGAGCGTAGCTAAATATCCACATCAGGAGCCCAAATGTGATTGCTGCGAATATTATTCCGAGGATCGTCCTCCACCTCATTCCTCCTCCACCCTCTCACCAACTATTAGCGTTAGGAATATGAATATTGCCACAACACCCATGTTCATAAGGACTATGAAGCCTCCTATGATCCATAACCCATAGATACCAAGTACTCCAAGCAAGCATAGGTTAGCCCCCATGAAGTATACCAACATCCTATACAGCTTCTTTGTCTCTATGGTCAAAGCCGTGAAGGCTAGGATACCTATACCTAGGATCAGTATTAATGCTTCCTCAACCCCCATCATAGTCCCCACCAAATAAGCAGGATTATAAGCTGAATTATGCTTAGAGATAGAAGTTTACTCCAGAAGATTCTTAACACTTGATCAATCCTAAATCTCGCACTTGCTGCGGAGATCGCAATGATTATGTACATGACAATTATTGTCTTCAAGAAGAACCAGAACGCATGCCAGAATGGGGCAAGAAGCCACTCCAAACCGCTTACCGTGAATACTGGGCCTAGGGGGCCTCCAAGGAAGAATGTCACTATTAAGCCACTCAATGTGAACAACTTCATGTCTGTTAGCAAGTTGAAGTAGGCTAACCTTCTCCCAGAAAGCTCTGCCTCCCATCCACCAGCTATCTCTGTCTCAGCTTCTGGAATATCAAATGGTATTTTCTTCAGCCTAGCCATACTGCTTATTAAAGCTACTATCAAAGCGGGGATCAGCAAAATTGCCGCTGGAACGCCATTCTTCACCACTGTGACCACATATATTATATCGCTTATCCTCAGAGATCCAGCTACGAATACTACGGATGCTAGGGCTAGGAACATTGGGATCTCATAGGATAAATAGAGCTCAGCTCTTCTTCCAGCACCTATCGTCGGATATGGTGAGGGGAATAGATATGGGGTTATTATGTATACCAAGCTGGCAACAGCGAGGAGAGCTATTACAAATACTACGTCGCCATGAAAGCTTATTATTCCTTCCGTGCTAAATATTGGTAAGAACATCGTTAGAATAACCATTATCCATAGCCCAAATATCGCCGTGAAATCGACGAGGATCTCATCAGTACCCTCAGGAGATATTTGATGTTTCCTCATAAGCTTTATGAAGTCGGCTATGGGTTGGAGTATTCCTAGGTTTCCCGCAAGCTTAGGGCCAACCCTGTGCTGCATATGCGCGAGAACCTTCCTGTAGAACCATTCAACAAGAAACGCAACGAATATAACGAAGAATGTCCAGACAACTATCTCAATACCAAATATCAGCTCCCCCATCATTTTGTCTTCTCACCCCCCAAACCCCTCAGAGGATATGCCAGCATAGTCGCTATGAGAATTACCAGCGACACTATGACGTATATACTTACCTCAGCGGCCATGAACAGTATGAATATCACCACGATGTCCCAAAGAATGAAAAACGCAATATAGTAGAGCCACCAGGGCTTATATGGAATATATGTGCTTGGAAACTTATGGCCGCTGGCGAATGGTTCACGCCCCGTTTTTCGCTTCGCAACTCTACCCATAGCATATACTATAGCCAGTAGTAGTAGAGGTACTATTACCACCAATATCGCTCCTACAACACTAACCATACTGACATCTCCTCCATCGACCAGGAACGCTCTCTAGGCCCAATAAAATATTTTTCGAACCAGTTAATATCCTAAGAAAAATGATTTATAGCTACAAAGTATTTACCATCAACCCAAAGATTCTGGTAGGAATACTCACCTTCAAGCCTAGCCAATAGTGTTATCCTCCCCCAATCACCCTCAGCCGCAAAATCTAGGAGTATTATTCTGTGTTGATATCCAGAAAAGCTCAGGAGTATAGTGGATCTACCCAATATGTAGAAACCAGGCGGAATTGCTCTGATAGGGTCTGCTTTTATCGGTAGGCTAAAACTTAGGGAGCTTAACAAAGATCGAAGACACCATGCTTAGGATGCTAAGGCTATCAGAAGCACCCCCAACAGCTACATCATATTGATATCCATGTCCTTAGGAGAATAAAGAGGTGATGCATAGAAAATAAAAAATACCATACCATAGCAGCTGTTTCAGCCAAGAAACATGCTAAGTACTCCAAGCCCTAAGAACTCCATTAGGAACAGACCGATAACGAATATCAATCCCACAACGAAGATTATCATGTATGTGTTGATGTGTCCGCTCTGCATTTTTGCGAATGCGCCTCCTAAGCGCTTCATAGCATTGGGTAGACCCTCATATATCCTATCCACAGCTTTCACATCGAATTTGGCCGTCAGAGCAGCAATCAGCTTTCCAAATACGGCTTCTGCTACCTTATCGTAGAAAACATCTACAACTGTTCCCTGCTGGAATAAGTTCTGCGCCTTGATTAGCCCCTTATATTTGGAGAAATCTACGCCTTTGATAGCATAAATATATATCATAAGACCAGCCAGCACAAAGCCCGTAGCTACAGTAATACCCATTATTAGTTCCTTGGGGAGAAGCAGACTTCCCGCTGTGGCTTCTGCTAGTGTGTGGACGGATGGTGAGATATGAGCAACGCTCTCCGCAAGTATTAGCCCAATAGGAATCAGTTTTCCTTCATAGGGTATTGGTATTCCCCATAGAATAGCTCCAACCACAAGTATCGCTGTGGGCACCAATATTATAGGATTAGACTCATGTGCATGCTTAGCCTCATCACTCTTCGGCTCCCCAAAGAACATCAAGCTTATCCACCTAAATATGTAGGCTGAGCTGGCAACCGCAGCTATGAAACCTAGGACAAATAATATTGGATCCCCTGTGGCAGCAGTTCCTATTAGTATCTCATCCTTGCTCCAGAAGCCACCAGAAAGCGGGAAGCCAGCTATCGCCCAGCCTCCAATAAATGCGAGAAGCATAGTTTTCTTCATCTTATCCTTAAGACCACCAAGCTTATGAAGATCCCTCATATCATGTGTAGCGTGTAGTACACTTCCAGCCACGAGGAATAATCCAGCTTTGAAGAAAGCGTGGTTCAGCAGGTGGAAGAGAGCCGCGGCATAGGCGCCAACACCAAGAGCCAACATTAACAGACCTAAATGTGATATCGTCGAGTATGCTAGTACCCCTTTAACATCATTATTAATCACCGCTAAGATCCCAGCAAAAGCAGCCGTAATACCCCCTATATACGCAACGAACACAAGAGGCTCTATCCCCGCAACAGCCATAGCATTTTGGTAAAGTGGGTAAAACCTAGCAACTAAAAATACTCCCGCCTTAACCATGGTGGCGGCATGTATAAGTGCTGATACGGTGGTAGGGCCTTCCATAGCCCATGGTAACCATGTAAACAAGGGTATTTGGGCACTCTTTCCTATGGCAGCTCCGAACAGCGAAAGAGCTATGACCCCCAACATGGGGCTTGCTGCTGCAGCATTCAGCTCAACTATTTCGAGTGTATGATACTGGAAGAACGCTAAGACTGTTGCTATATAGAGGAATACATCACCTAATCTTGTCGTAATGAAAGCCTTCATTGCTGCCTTGGAGGCCTCTGGCTTCCACCACCAATAGCCTATCAATAGGTATGAGCATAGACCCACTCCCTCCCACGCGATTAGGAGCTGGATCAAGTTAGACGATAATACCAACATAAGCATAAACGCCACGAACAGCGTTATCTCAAAGAAGTACCTTGGCCAAGCCCAAACGCTACGTTCTCTATCATGACTCATGTATTCGAGTGAGTATATCAGTATGAGCGTTCCTATGAATGAGACAATAAACGCCATGAACATCGATAGCTCATCGGCGAGTATTCCGAAGGATATCTCTACATCGCCATACTTCAGCCATGTGAACTTTAGTGCTCCAGATGGTAATGTGTGTCCCCCTAGAACCTCCATCAGTCCGCCTATAGAGAGTATCGTTGCTACTGTCCCCGCTATTATCGAAAGTATTGCTCCTAGGTACGATTTCTTATATTCGAGGATAACGACGAATGGAAGAACAATAAATAATATTCCAGGTATTAGCCATGATATCTCTAGGAACATAGGCATAACCGTTGCTACCACTAATTAAAAGGCATATAGTTTTTATATCCATAGAATATTTACCCATTTTTCGAATTATTACCGAGAGCTAAAGGATTTCTAATGGTGATGATATGATTTCTTTTACGATAATGTCAGATGGAACGAAGATCGCATATGAAGCTATTGGTTATGGACACACAGTCCTCTTTATCCATGGCTGGGCTGCCACCAGGAATTTCTGGAATGCTATCCGAGATATTCCCGGTCTGAGAAAAATACTGTTTGACCTTAGGGGCCATGGCGAGTCGGATAGGGCTAAGGATTATAGCATGAACCGAATATTGCTGGATATATCAGAACTCTTGCATACACTTGGAGTGAAAGAGCTAAGCGTTGTCGGCCATAGTTTGGGAGGAATTATAGCCACGAAGTTTGCCTCTTCTACAGATGAGTTCAAGGTTAGGGATCTCATTCTGGTTGCCACACCACCAGAGGTTAAGTTTTCAAGACTAAAACTCCTGTTCCTTTCTTTCTCACTCAGGTTTATGACTCCCCTGATGAGGAAAACTATAACCCCGAAGATGCTATACAAACCCAAGCAGGAATTATTGGAGTTCATCTGGAACGAATCAGCAAAAGGAAGTGTTGGAGCCTACATAAAGATCATGAAGGCATTCAACGGAGTATCTATAATTGAGGATCTCAAAGCTATCCAAGCCCATAAAGTAGCGATTATTCCCCAGTACGATCGATTTGTCTCACCAGAATACCAGAAACAGATATACTCAGGGCTATGCGATGAGGTCATAGTTGTCGATGAGTGTGGACATAACTTAATGCTGGAGAAACCAGACGAGTTTGCTGAGATATTGAGTAGAATTCTCATGGAACGAGAGAAGAAAGAGTAAAAGAAGAAATAGCTTAGTATACTCTCTCCTCTTTGAGCCAATGCAGATTTTCTTTGAACCACTTATTCGCGTAGTGTATTAGCCTGGACCATCGGATTTTCCTTACTTTCTTACCATCATTTATTATTACGTACCTCTCCATACATGCGATACATGGATCAATAGATGCGAAGGCGACCGGCACATCCGCTATGTATCCTCCTTTGACCATGTAGCCAGCAGACAGTATGTTCGCTAGGGTTGGTGTCCTTATTTTAACCCGGTATGGTGTTCTCTTCCCGTCCGAGCGATAATAATAAGCTAGTTCGCCCCTTGGAGCCTCGCTTCTAGCAAATGCCTCTCCAGGACTTGGAGTTTTCAGCGGAGGAACTTTAATCTCTATTGGGCCCGACGGCAAGTTCTCCAGAACATTCTCAATTATATCTGCGGAGACCAGTATCTCATCAAGTCTGACTAGGACCTTTGCGAGGGCATCACCCTCCTTTCTAACGGCGACCCTCATTCCTATTTCCTCACTATATCCAAAATACTTATCTTCAGCCCGGATATCGTAATCAACACCAGAAGCTCTCGCTGTGGGTCCAACAGCCCCCAAATCTATCGCTACATTATATGGTAGTATCGAAACATTTCTAAATCTAGCCTGAACAATAGGGTCCTCCTCGAAAATCCTCATGTACTCCTTTGTCTGTTTTCTAATGTAACCCATCGTCTCCTTAGCTTTCCGTATAAACTTGTCGTCGACATCTCTCCTTACACCACCAACTTTCCCGATGCTATAGACAACTCTCCTTCCTCCCTGGATCTCCAGTAGATCCAAAACTTTTTCGCGATCTCTCCACGAATACATGAAGATCGTATCGAAGCCAGCCTCGTGAGCCGCGACACCTAGCCATAGAAGGTGACTATGGATCCTCTCTAATTCTAGGCCAACTATTCTGAGCATTTTGGCCCTTTCAGGAATTTTATCCTCGATGTCAAATATTCGCTCTATGCCCATTATTGACGTTAGCTGGTGAACACCTGAGCAAATACCACATACATGTTCAGCGATGAATGGTACACTTATCCATAGTTTACTCTCAAGCAGCTTTTCTATTCCTCGATGATTGTAACCCAATTCTATGTCAGCATCAACAATTTTTTCGCCCTCAACCTTTATCCTGATGGTGATAGGCTCCTTTAGAGCTGGATGATAAGGACCTATAGGGATATAGAGACCCATATTTCCCACCTCCACTATTTCTTTCGGAGAGGATGATAACCCTCCGGTGTGTCCTTCGGCAGAAGTATCCTAGATAGGCCCTTATGGCCAATAAATTTAACTCCCAACAGGTCGTAGACCTCTCTTTCATACACAATTGCTATTGTAAATATATCGGTAATTGTGTCGATTTCAGGTTTATCCCGCGGTATCTTAGTCTTCAGAGAAAGCCTAGGATACCCATCCATTTTCACGGGTGCTAGGTGGTATATTAGCTCCATCACCCCCTCATCTGGAAGATCTACTCCCGATATCGTTATTAGGTGTCGGTACCCCTTCTCCTTCAGAAGCTTTATCGCTTCTTTGACTTTTTCTGGAGGGATCTCTGTCCAAGCTACATTGTATTTATCAACTCTTATTTCCGCCTCGACACCGACCTCTTTTAGCCACTCCGCTATGCTACTTGCTTGTGATTGGGACTGGGTCTGTTCCCCACCCATGATTTTTTCACCTATGCTTTCTCAATTTTCTCTACTTCTCCCTTCCCGATCTTATTGACAAGAGCGACTATGGCATCGATGATAGCCTCTGGTCTTGGTGGACAACCAACAACATATGCGTCCACGGGAATAACCTTGTCTACGCCTCCAATAACGTTGTATGCTCCTTCAAATGTGGAACCAGAAGTAGCACATGTACCAACAGCAACAACAAACTTGGGGTCGGGGGTCTGCTCGTATATTCTCTTCAATAATTCGGCATGCTTCCTTGTTACTGGGCCGACAACCAGCAGAACATCAGCATGCCGTGGAGAAGGTGCCAGCTTTATTCCGAATCTCTCAAGATCATACTTTGGAGTCAATGCATCGACGATTTCTATATCACATCCATTGCATCCGCCGGTATTTACGTGGAAAACCCATAGGCTACGTTTGAATGCCCATCTCTTCACCTTCTTCAACATATAGACACCTTGCTCATCTATATAATGCTACGAATATCTTCATAAAAAATGGCGAGGTATTTACTCTTCCAGAGGCACTATGGTTTATGGCTACCCATACCTACAACTACTGATACTCATAATTTATGTGATACTAAAGAAAATCCCTAAGATAATGCAAATCACATCGTTTCGTTTCCCAGCACTCTCCGTACCTCAAATCTGGAATATTTATCAAGTAGATTTTAAGGATATTTCAAAAAGTATTAACCGGTATTCACAGGTGACATATGTGGATATCATAAGCTGGTTTTGGGCCAATGTCCTACCACTATTACTGATAATACCCATAATTGGCGCCTTCATAGTTGCCGCATGGATGCACATCAACAAAAAAGTAGCTGACTACATAGCCATAGGCGTAACCTTCATTGAACTTCTAATAATACTGGGAATGGCACTGAGATTCGACTTTACGGCTGGCAGTTTCCAATATGAGTGGTACGCTCCCTGGTTACCCAGCATAGGGATAAACTTCCATTTTGGTGTCGACGGCATAGGAATGGTAATGCTTATCTTGACCGGAATAATTGGCTTCATAGCCGCGTGGGCTTCCCTCTATCATATCCCCGAAGAAAAGAACAGAGCACTTTACTTCTTAGTATACCTGCTATTTGAGGTAGGCATTCTTGGAACTTTCGTCTCGCTCAACCTGATAATCTTCTACTTATTCTGGGAGCTAGTATTACCAACGATGTTTCTGCTTATCGGTCGGTGGGGCCCCCATCCAGAGAAAGCTCGACATGCGGCAATAAAGTTCTTCATATTCACATTCGCAGGCTCAATATTTATGCTATTGGGATTCATCTACCTCTACATGGTATCACCAACACACTCATTTGAGATGACAGTACTCGCAACACAGAACATACCTACAGACGCGCAGATACTCGCTTTTGGCCTCATATTCATAGGCTTGGCTGTCAAATTGCCTTTATTCCCGCTACACACATGGCTTCCCGACGCACACGTAGAAGCACCCGCTCCAGTTAGCGTTCTGTTGGCGGGACTCTTGCTGAAGATGGGTGGTTACGGATTCGTAAGAATGGCATGGATCATACCTGCTGGTTTTGTAGGATTATTCGACTTCTACTTGGTGTTGGCTATATTTAGTGCAATATACTCGGCATTCGTAGCGATGGGCCAAGACAACTTTAAGAGGCTAGTGGCGTATACATCGATAAATCATATGAGCTACGTATTCCTAGGAGCTTTAGCAGCCGCATATGCTGTTGCAAACAACATAGGAAAAAGCTATGTCTCCCTTTCCGTGGCGGGAAGCGTATTTGAGATGTTCGCGCATGGAATCGCCATAGGCCTTATGTTCCTGATGGCTGGTGTGCTACTTAACCACGTGGGCACATACCACATTAGTGAGCTGGGAGGCTTAGGGAAAGTTACTCCTAGAATAGCTGTCCTATTAGTATTTGGTAGCTTAGCAGTATTTGGTTTCCCAGGACTCGTTGTCTTCGCTGGCGAAATCCAAATATTTATTGGTGCTCTAAGCATACTTATATCGGCTAACATACTATGGCCAATCATTGTGCTCTTAGCACCACTAATAGTCGTTGCAACATATCTATGGGCTATAATGAGACTTGTCACATCCGAGAAGACCCAAATCGTGGAGAAAGCCACTGATATACCACTTAATGAGCTTTTGCCATATGCGGTTCTAGGACTGCTAATAATAGTGTTTG
>Ga0190312_1000272_pt1 | contig 18292 bp, 19 predicted proteins | sample 487007910_MG_FD_165046 | JGI IMG/M metagenome (GOLD analysis project Ga0190312, IMG submission 165046) | Hydrothermal vent sediment bacterial communities from Southern Trench, Guaymas Basin, Mexico - 4870-07-9-10_MG | ecosystem: Environmental > Aquatic > Marine > Hydrothermal vents > Sediment ... | reverse complement strand
ATTGTTACTAGTATGATATACTTAAGTTTTAACTGAAGTAATGTGTATTTAATATTCACGCTATATTCCCCTAAGTTAAGTCTATTAGATAGTGCTTCTTATTTTTGTACTTAACCACTAGTCGATCTTGGGAGAAAAGCTTAAATATATCAGTAGAGGGCGTTACTAGTCACCCTAATAACTTTATACAAAGTACAGATATTCAATTAACATTATTGATAAAAACTACTTCTTATTAAACTAAGTACTAACTGTTAGTTAATAATTACCTCGCAACTTACGTACTTTAATGAATAAGACACTATGATTAAGAGAAAAGAGAAGATACTATAGAACATACTATTAGGAGTGTTTAATATGAGCCCTAGTATATCGATATTAGTTGAAAGATTATAGAGTATATTTGACTAAGGATATGGAAGAGACTGTGATTATTAAAATGAGGTGAGAAGATGTAATTGTATAAACTGTTTTGTGTTTATTGAATTGTCCTAAAAACTTTATCTTTATGAAGCTAGAATAGTATAGTAAGAGTTAAGGAGATAGTCTGTACACAGAGGCTAATATAGTTGTTAGAAGACTTATCTCTTAAACATTAGTGGTGATACAACAACTGCTGGTTTAGATCCTTCTGGTGTTGGTATTTCTAGTAATTTAGACTTATAGATCTCTACTTTCCTTATTGGATATATCTTGCGGGCTGCTTCAGCTATCATTTGTGAGAACTTACCAAATATCATAGCTTGTACTACTTCATCAAACTTCATCTTAGGTACGTTCTCCATTAAAACATCTCTCATAGCTTTTCTAATAGCTTTCTTCTGACTAGTCTTACAACGATAGCTTGTAAGTGCTACAACTATAATCCTTAACTTATATCCATCACTTGTACATATATCGAATATACCCTGGATCTTGCTACTCTTCCTTCGAATAAGGCTTCTCATATAGTCTCTTGAAAGCTCATGCCCTTTAAACCTTGTTATAGCCTTGTTATCCTTAACATCTATTATTTGGAAACGTAGATGTACATGGACTTGGGTTAGATCACCTGTTATATCATATAGTGTGACCTCCATTACACGTCCAATAAGTTTAAGAGGATCGTCTGCTGGCGTTGTACCAAGAAGCACTTCTCCAAATACTGGTGGTGCTATAACCTGGTACCATTTCTTAAGCTTCCACTTATCTCTTACAGCTACTCTACGTCTAGGAGGCATACTCTTAACACCCTAGGATATATCCTTGTCTACCTATACGGGTATTAAAGAATTTAGCTATATGGTATTTATATACTTTCTACTCTCTACTAAGAACTCTTAAACACTTATCTATTGTATGAAGAAGTGCTAGTACTTCATCAACAGTTTGTCTAATAGAGTCTATACATCTACTACGAAACATGCTTCTAATAAACAGTACATATTCATTACCACTAACACCCTCTACTATACTAAGATGACTTGGTAAAACCTTGTTATCTGGAGAGAAAGCCTTATACACACTATCTAAAACCTCTCTACTAGATTCAACAACTATTTTAACAACAACTTCTCCTCTAGAACTACTTACACTCATTAAAAACCATCTCAATAAACTGTTTATCATCTACAGCATTATAGTCTATTTTAGAACTAGTTCTCAACAACTCAGATAGAGAAGTATATAGTCTATCACCAGACTTCATACACACAACCTTATCTCCTAAAACACCTAGTTCATCAAATATCCTAGTATAAACATCTGGTCTTTTAACAAATCTAGACTCTATAATGCATGGTCCTCCACGAGTTCTATAAAACTCTACATTATAAGCTATTTCCTCAACAACTTTATCTATAATGCTTTCATATAGATACATCATATTCTCTAAATAGAAACTGTCTTGAAGCCCATAGATAAGATTGACTATATAATCTGTATCAAGTACTGAGAGTACTTCATACATACTATATAGGTCTAGAGAACTAACATACTCATCGCCTAGTTTAATAAAGTATAGTCTACCAATAACTTCAGCAGGGTTTCTACTCTTCTTACTACCACTCCTAAGTAAGCTAATGATTTCTGAAGCTAGTTTTTTAAGAAGCTGTGAATTAGCAAGTATATCACCACTACTACACTCATCTGGTTTACCAACACCTATTTTAGTAAGAACCTCTCTAACCTTGTCAAGACTACTTGTTAAACCAGGTATGTATGGTTTTAGAGTATAAGCTAGTGAGTGTAGGAGCTTATGTCTCTTCCAACCCCAGAAACGGAAACCTACTTCACTAACAATTCTACCACTCTTACCCAACTCCTTTACAATAGTTGATTCAAGTCCTTTAAACCCTTCTTTGTTTAGATCAAGGTTTCTATAAATACCTCCAACAATTGATATAGACTTATCTATAGCATCTATAACCCAGATCTTCTCAATCGTTTTAGCAACTGTTGCTGATAGACTATAGGGTGTATATATTGTTTTAGATAAACCATCACTCTTTATAGAACCTATACCATATAGTATGGATAAACATGGTGTATCAGGTTTACATAGATCTAGATCTAGATATATTGCTGGCTCTTTAACACCAATATATGGTTTAAAAGATACTGCTACATTAAATCCATTTTCATAGAGTGTTTTAAGTAGAATAGATGATGCTATAATAGCGTCTACGTTTACTAATGGAGTGATCCTTATAAAGCCATAGTCTTTAACAGATTTAATAAACTCGCTAAATTCTCTACTAACTACATCAATACTTATACTCAATAGACACTACACCTATACTATGTTTTCTAACAGTAGGATAAAAGAGTATTCTATTAATAATTTCATGGAAGAAGCGTATGGGCTAGTACTAGGGAAACGCTATAAGTAGCCAGATACAAGGAGTTTAGCTTTCTCAGGATCATACCTCCACTCTGGAGGTAGCTTACCCGTTCTCTTATAGTATTTTACAAGACGGTGTATCTTAGACTCTAGATCGATTAATCCCTTCTTAGCATGATAATCCTTTGGATGTTCTTCAAGGTGTCTACGTAGATTAACAGCTTTCTTCATAATAAACAGTAGATCCTCTGGAACAGGTAGTGATACACCGTGTTCCTCCAGTATTTTTGTAAGCTTCTTACCAGTAACTTGTTTAACAAGTGGTATACCAAACTGGTCGCGTAGTATAATACCTATCATTGACGGTGTATATCCTTTCTTAGCAAGTTCTACAACTAGAAGCTCTATATCTTCTGGACTCATATCTAGTTTAAGCCAACGCGGTGGGCCTGCACGTGCTGGACGGGTTGAGTGTGACTGACCCTTCTCTCTACGTTTATTCATACCACTTGCTCCTCCACATACTGTCTAGAGAAGAGAAAGTGTTATCGGGTATTATAAGTTTTAACCATTTTTACCAGTTTAGAGAATGCTTTCTCAACAGCTTTCCCTCTATGACTATACATGTTCTTCTCTACAGTATCCATTTCAGCAAATGTCCTTGGCGAACCCTTTGGTATAAATATGGGGTCGTATCCAAACCCCTTATCCCCACGTGGTTCCAGACTTATCTCTCCATAGACAACCGCTTTTTCAATAATAATGTATGGTTCATAAATGAGTGCTATAACTGACATAAAATAGGCTTCTCTATTAACAACGCTCTCCATAAGCTTTAGTATACCGTTTAAGCCAATTGTCTTATAGACATAGCTACTATAAGGGCCTGGGAAACCACCTAATGCTTTTATGAATAAACCAGCGTCTTCAACCATTAACGGTTTTTTATAGTTCCTATAGGCTTCTAATAGTGCGTACTTAGCTATCTCCCCAAGATCGCTACTCTGGATCTCTAGTTTACATCCCCTTAACTGTTTTAGACATATACTATATTTTCTAGCAATAAGCTTGACTTCCATAAACTTATGTCTATTATTTGTAAGAAAGTGTAAGGTTATACTACATGTATCTTTCACGCTTAATCTTCCTCCTAAGTCTTTCTTCAATATACCTACCTCTTAACCTAACATCTCTTACTCTATCCATAGTCTCCCTACACTTAGCTTCTCCAACAACACTCTTATATCCACTCCAGAAGCTCTCCATAAACAACTTAACATGGCTTGGATAGAGTGCTTCAATACTTCTCATTAGCAAGTGTATGTCTATAGCGTACTCCTCAAGATCCCTACTATAACCTGATAAGCCGAAGTCAATGATGTACGGCTTATCGTCTTTAACAATAACGTTGGCTACTGTAAAATCTCCATGGTATACAGTGTTACTATGCATAATGCCTGCCTGTCTACCAAGATCATATGCTATAGACTCTATAGTATTAACTGGTAGCCTATCAAGGTGATCGCTAAGCCTTAGCCCTTCAATATACTCCATTACCAAGTAGTAGTTATCAGGGTCTATAAAGTAGAGAGCTGGTACACGTAGTCCAAGGAGGTATAGATGGGATAGAACACGTCCTTCAACAACTGTTCTCCTATACCTAAACAATCTATCATAAACTGGGTGTCTATAGGTTTTAGACACACGTATCTTAAGTATAGCTGGTAAACCCATGTAGTCTATTCTATAAAGTACTGCTTCAGCACCTCTAGCATAGACTACTCTGGAAGCCATGGTAGATCAACCTCGTCAATCCTCCACCTCTGTCTAACAAAAGCCTTCTCAGGTTCAACAACTACTCCATGGAGGTAGGCTAGTAGTCCAGTCCATGCAATCATAGCTCCATTGTCTCCAGCATACTCCCTAGGTATTGTATAGAAGGCTGCATCATGGAGTCTAGCCATAGAGTCTAGTTTAGAGTTTAGATAGACATTAGCAGCTACACCACCTGTAAGTAGTACTTCCTTCTTTCTAGTAAGTGCTAGTGCTCTTTCAGCAACTTCTACAAGCATGTTGAAAGCTGTTTCTCTAATTGATAAACATACGTTTCCAAGCTGCCTCCTATCTCTAGCTTTCCGTACCATTTTTAAAGCAGCTGTTAGTAGGCCAGAGAACGATAGATCGTTTCCTTTAACAGTATATGGAAGGTCTATAAACTCATCTCCCCAATCAGCACATATATCAACTTGGTGCCTACCCTCTACAATATATGGTGGTGCTAAACCAGCTTCTCTAGCAAAAGTGTCTAAGAGATTACCTAGAGGAATATCTAGTGTCTCACCTAGTACACGGTATCGCTTCATCTTCTGTATAGCTATTAACGTGTTACCACCAGATACATAGACTATAAGTGGGTCATGGAGCTTGTTAACAAGCTTACCAATCTCTACATGAGCTACAGCATGGTTTACAGGTACTAGTGGTTTACTATAGTAGCTTGCTAGAAAACGAGCTAGAGTAGCACCAACACGTAGACACGGGCCTAGACCAGGGCCTAAAGCTACAGCTATTGCATCAACATCTTCTATACCAACACCTGCTTTATCAAGTGCTTTCTTTAAAACAATAGGTGCTTCCCTCATATGATGTAGACTTGCTTCACGTGGATGTATACCTCCCCTCTCTGGAACATAAACCGATCTCTCATTAGCTAGTATAACTGGCTCATTATTCTCTAGACAAGCCATTCCTATACCAAAAGTGTGTGATGTAGACTCTACTCCAAGAACAATTGTTTTCAAAGAAGACCATCCTTACTTTGTTTCACGTATGAACTCTGTATAACCACATTTACCACAATGCCATCTAGGACGGGGTTGTTTATGGTAAGCCATTATACTACCGCATCTAGGGCATTTCCTATTCTTAAGCCTTATCTTACCAGTATTGTAGTCATATTCGTAGAGCTTATGTACGTGAGCCATTCTCTATTAACCTCCTTGCTCAAGTTCTAGTAGTTCTAGAGCTTGCTCATTCCTTTTGATAATATGCTCGGGTTCAAACAATTTAGCTCTCTCTGATGTATCGTATATGTGTGCTTCAACACTTGTAACACCCCATCCATACTCAGACTCTATTTTTCTAACAAAAACACGTTCTACATCAACATTGTATAGTTCAGCAATAGCCTTCCTAACAACACCACGTGATGGAGTACCCTTACCTACATGGCTAAACTTAACAATTATCTCCAATCTCTTTATCAATGGATTATACTTCTCACTAACAACTTCTCCATAATATTCCTCTCCAATCTTCAACGTCTTAGCCATATACTATACACCCATTTACTCCATACACTCTCCATCTATGCATACTATATCTGGTTTAAATGTTTTAAGCAACCCAGTAACTCTTATCTTAAAAAACCTATCATTATCAACTACTACAACACCAGCACCGGGTTGTCCATAAGCTATTCTAACTCTCTTACTTGATAGAGCATAAGCTAGTGTTAGTAAATCCTCTTCACCAATAACAAGTACGTTTTTAAAAACACTATGTTGAATAGCTACTGTTTTTGAAAACAATGATATAGTACTACGTGGATTATACACCTGGTACATACTAGCCTCCACACTCTCCTTCTCTAAAACCTCTCTTCTAGTAGTATAGTCATATACTTTAACAGTTGAGTCTATATTCTCTGACACAATATCTCCAACACATATGTCAGCAAAACCTATATCACTAGATGTTAGAGTCTTTCTAGAACAATATATTCTACCAAGAGGTGTAGATAAGACCTCTCTTAACCAATTAGGCATTTTAAGAACAGGTAGGTAGAAACCCATTACCTAACCCTTAAAGCATACCTACCAGGCTTCTTAATCTCAAGTATCTTAGCTATCTCAGACCTACCTGGGTCAATAACTATAACCATGCCCTCCCAATCTTCAGTAAAATCACGTGAACCACAGTATGGACAAACCTCTGCTTCTCTACTAACAAGTAACCTACACTTCCTACATGCCTTGAATGGTTTTCTACGAATACGTACTGGCAACCACTATACACCTCTACTTAGACTTCCTAACCTCTCTAAGCTTTTCAATCCACTCCCTCTTACCAAGATAGGGCTGTCTTAGAGTAAGGTTTACACGCAGCCCCTTGCCAGGCATTAGTGCTACATTATATATCCTAGCTCTAACAACATCACCTCTCTCAATAAGACGGTGTGTATCTTCTAGTCTTAAACCAGGCCTTGTTGGATCATACTCTATAGGCTCATCAGCTATTTGTGACTTATGTATAAAACCATCTGTTGCTCCAAGGTTTATGAATAAACCATAGCCCGTGACAGTAACGATCTCTCCTTCAACAACTTCTTGTAGAAACGGGTTAAAAGCTAGTACTGTAAACTCTGCTTCATGATATGTTGCTCCATCACCAGGTATGATCTTTCCTTCAGGAGAAACCTTTACATCAAGTACTGCAACTATAATACCTAGTTCACGGCTAACCCTACCCTCATATACTTCACGTAAAACCTTCATAGCTGCTTCATCAAGTGGTTTGTTGAAATCCTCTGGAGGTATCCTTACTACATCTCTAAGCCTATAAACTCTATACATATCTATCACACCATATCATTACTAATCTATATTTATAGGTAGATAACAATTATGCCTAGATATAACCTTGTATTTCAAGACCCATCTTCTCCTCACGAAAATATATTTCTGGAACACCTCTCTTTCTAAGCCTACGTCTAAGCTCTCTATCACATGTAGCTACTATAAACCCTTCTTTAACAGCAACCTCTATGATCAAGTCATCAACACCCCGGTTAGAAGGTTTCTCAACATCTATTACTCTACACCTCTTCTCAACAACCTCTAGTGCAAGCCTTGCAGCCTTCCTCTCTTTAACACCACCTTCTCTAGAGATCCTCTCAAGCTCGTAGACAACATGGTTTAATACATAGTATTCTGGTTTAGATAAGAGCAGCTCCTCAATCTGATCAAATATGTTTATACCCTTACCAAATAGCATAAGCATGTTTGTATCAAATAATACCCTAGGCTTTTTCAAGCCAATCCCTCAACAACACCCCATCCAGTAAGCCTCCACCTACCAAGTACACGGCGGCTAATAGCTACATGAGCACCCTCCCATGTAGCAACAGGGTCTCTAAGAACAATCTCTACAGTATCACCTCTAACACTAGATACAAAGCCTATACGTATAGCTGTACCAATAGTCACTACAATAGGCTCTCTAGCTCTAATAGGCTGTATACGTACAAGCTCCTTTGTACCAACAACACGCTCCATAAGATGGTAGTGGATAGTAAGTGTCTTAGCAACTGGCGGAAGCTCTCCAGGTCTACCAACAATATTACCTACAAGTGAGTCAGCTTTAGTAAGACTAGGATCAAGCTTTGTACCAATAGCTAATAGTCCACCAGGTCTAGCCTCCTTAACCTCTAGATCCCCGAAACGTAGGCTAACAACTTCTGTAACAACTGGTTCATACTTGTATTTACCAGGAGCTACTGGTGTACGTATACCTGGACGAATCTCTATTTCATCACCAACTCTAAGTACACCCTGTATAAGTGATCCTCCTATAACGCCTCCTCTAAGCTTCTCTGGAGGTGTACCAGGCTTATTTACATCAAAACTACGTGCTACATACATTAGCGGTGGTTTACTAGGGTCTCTCTCTGGTGTAGGTATGATCTCTTCAATAGCTTGTAGTACAACATCTATATTAGCTTTATGGAGAGCACTAACAGGTATGATCGGTGCATCTTCAGCCCATGTACTTTCTAGAAACTTCTTTATATCTCTATAGTTTTTGAAAGCCTCCTCTCTAGAAACTACATCAACCTTATTCTGTATAACAATAATGTTTTTAACACCAATAATGTCTAGAGCTGCAAAGTGTTCACGTGTCTGAGGCTGTGGACAAGGCTCATTAGCTGCTATAACAAGTATTGCTCCATCCATAAGAGCTGCTCCAGACAACATTGTAGCCATAAGAGCCTCATGTCCAGGAGCATCTACAAAACTTACTCTACGTAAAAGCTTTGACTCACTACCATCTGGACACAGCTGTTCACTAGTATAGGCTTCTGGTGGTTCAAGGTTTTCACAATAAGCTATAGCTCCATCAGCGTATCCTAGCTTTATAGTCATACCACGTTTAAGTTCTTCACTATGCTTAGCTGTCCATACACCAGTTATTGCTTGTACAAGAGTAGTCTTACCATGATCAACGTGTCCTACAACACCAATATTGACTTCTGGTTGTCTAGGCTCCCAAGGCATTCTCTACTAAACCACCCCTCTACAATAGTCTTATAAAAACTATTGTATTACAAAAACGTTATCCATAAAAGCTATTCATAAACTATAACAGTACTTATCTGTACAATATCTTCTGTAATAGTGTTTCCACGAACCATCTTCCTTCTACGCTCACCCTTCTCACGCGGATGGAATCCTGGTGGACTAGACAGTAATACTCTCTTCTTAACACCACCCATAATATCTGGTCTCATAGGGAATCCACTATAGTCACTACCACCAGTAATTCTAAGCTTTACACCCTTAATACCAATTAGTGATCCATCAAATGTATCTCCAATCTTTAAGCCAATGAGTTGTCTAGTACGTTCATCTCTAACCCTTACCTGCCAAGCCATTGCACGGAAAACCTCTGCTTCAACTTCTGTAGAACCAGTCTTATCCATTAACAGTCCAGCACTAACTCTAACCTCGTTATCCGGTATATTATCGTCTAGTTCAACAACACACCTAATATTGACTTTCTCACTAGTCTCTGGTTTAAAGATTCTTAGAGTAACAACTCCATGTTTAGGGCTGATCTCTTCATATAGTTTCTTATTCATCTTAACAACTGGTAGTTTCAAACCCTCTTTAACATCTTCATCATAAGGTAGGTCTTCTCCAACAACCTTTACCTTAACTGGTTTAACAACCTTTGGAGCCTCTGGATCAGAGACTACTATCTTGAAATCAGCCATACCATATACACCCCCGGTGCCTCTTAGGCACCAGCTCCTTTTCCTACAACCTATGTTGTCTATGTATAACTGGTATATAATACTATGTGTTCTCCTAATCCTTGTTTATTAAGGTATTATCCTATATTATGCTCTAGTATAGTGTATAGTGTGTGGTGGTGTAGTATGGTTAGAGAGTGGTTGAGACAACCAATAGTTGTTGTACTAGGACACGTAGACCATGGTAAGACTACGTTACTTGATAAGATACGTGGCACAGCTGTTGCTAAGAAAGAACCTGGTGAGATAACCCAGCATGTTGGTGCAAGCATTATACCTATGAGTGTATTAAAGAAGGTTGCTGAAGAACCTCTTAAGAAGTATTTCCCAAAACTAAGAATAGACCTGCCTGGACTACTATTCATAGACACTCCAGGCCATGAACTATTCAGTAATCTACGTAGAAGAGGGGGTAGTGCAGCTGATATAGCTATACTGGTTATCGATGTAATTGAGGGTTTCCAACCACAGACTATTGAGAGTATTGAAATATTGAAAGAGAGACGTGTACCATTTCTTGTAGCAGCTAACAAGATCGACCGCATACCTGGTTGGAAACCATATCCAGACAAGCCTTTCCTAGAGACTATAGCTAAACAGGATCAGAGGGTACAGGCTAGACTTGATGAACTAGTCTACCGTCTTGTTGAACAGTTCTATAGACAAGGGTTTATGGCTGAAAGATTTGACCGTGTACGCGATTTCAGGAGGACAGTAGCCATTATACCAGTATCAGCTAAGACTGGTGAGGGTATACCAGAACTTCTAGCACTACTAGCTGGTCTTGTACAACAGTTTATGAAGAAGAGGCTTGTTACAAGTGATGAGCCTGCTCAAGGAGTTGTACTTGAGGTTAAGGAGGAGCCTGGTCTTGGTACAACAGTTGATGTCATTGTATATGATGGTGTTATGCGTCGTGGAGACACTATAGTTCTTGGAGGTAAGTCCAAGCCTATTGTTACAAAGGTTCGTGCACTACTAATGCCCCGTCCACTACAGGATATGCGTGCTCACGAGGGTAGGTTTCATACGGTTGAAGAAGTTGTTGCTGCTACTGGTGTTAAGATAGCCGCTCCAGGTCTTGAGGATGCCTTAGCTGGTTCGTCAATCTATGTAGTTCCATCAGATGATCTTGTTGAAGAGTATGTTAGAAAGGTTATGGAGGAGATTGAAGCTATACGTATAAAGACTGACAATATTGGTGTTGTTGTTAAAGCTGATACACTTGGTACACTTGAAGCACTAGTGTCTGCTCTTAAGAGAGAGGGTATACCAGTACGTTATGCTGATGTAGGCCCTGTTTCAAAGAGTGATGTATTGGAAGCTGTAGCTGTTAAGAAGACTAGGCCAGAGTATGGTGTAATAGTTGTCTTTAATGTTAAGATGCTTCCAGATGCTCGTGAACTAGCTGAACGTGAAGGTGTAAGGGTTTTCGCTAACAATGTTATCTATAGATTGCTTGAAGAATATACTACATGGTTTAGGAAGCTTAAGGAAGAGGAGAAGCGTAGAGAGATTGAGAAACTAGTTAGACCCGGTAAGATAAGGATTATACCAGGCTATGTATTCCGCCGTAGTGAACCAGCTATTGTTGGAATAGAGGTTCTTGGAGGACGTATACGCCCAGGCTACCCTCTTATGAGAGTTGATGGTAGACGTGTTGGAGTGATTATGCAGATAAGGGATCGTGATAATGTTTTGAAAGAAGCTATTGTTGGCCAAGCAGTTGCTATATCTATTAGAGGACGTGTACTTGTAGGTAGACATATTGATGAAGGAGATATACTGTACACAGACATACCCAGAGATCACGCTAGACTATGGCTTACTAGGTATAAGAGTGAGTTGAGTAATGATGAGCTTATGGTTTTGAAAGAGATTATAAGTATTAAGAGAAAACAGGATCCATTCTATGGACTAGCGTTTTAATAAGTATAGAAAAGGCTATACCCATGCTAATCAATTATCTCATTATCTCTAAACACTACCCTAATCTCAAATTCTGCACTCTCAGGGCTATCACTAGCATGTACTATATTGTATTGTTTTGATAAAGCATAGTCTCCACGTATAGTACCTGGTGGTGCTTGACGGCCATCTGTAGGACCTATCATTATTCTTGCAACTGATATAGCGCTATCACCTTCTATAACCATTGCAACTACTGGACCACTCGTTATAAATTCTATAAGGTCTTTGAAGAAGTGTTTACCCTTATGGACTCTATAGAACTCTTCAGCTTGTTCACGTGTAAACTTGAACATCTTCAGAGCTTTTATCTTAAACCCTTTCCTCTCAAACCTTGATATAATCTCTCCAACAAGACCGCGTCTTACACCATCTGGTTTTACAACTATAAGTGTTCTCTCAACACCCATTCCAGTACACCTAGAAGAGTTTTTACTTAAACCTTCCGTCTACCCTTTACAGTCCATTTAAACTTCCTTGGATCGCGTTTTAGTTTTAGAAAGCTCTTATAACACTTACTACTACAAAACCATAGTATACTACCATCATTCTTAACATACATAACACCTGTTCCAGGCTCTACTTGTTTACCACAAAACGTACAATACACTATCCTTGGCATACTCCTTTCACCGTAGACACTCTATACTGATTAAACCATAGAAACCCTTTATATCTATATAAGCTTTATCGCAATATTTATAAAAAGCTATAGAACTACATGGGTAGATGGTAGTGTTTGAGAGGGATGGAGAAGCCTTGAGTGAGAGTAGTGAAAACAAGGTCTATGTAGAACAACCACCTATAAACGTTACTGAGGAAATAGGTTTTCCAGCAGAAGTTATACAGATTATTGGGAGAACTGGTGTTACTGGAGAGATTATACAAGTACGTGTACGTGTACTAGAAGGACGTGATAAAGGACGTATTATAACAAGGAATGTTAAAGGACCTGTAAGAATTGGTGATATACTAATACTACGTGAAACAGAGCGTGAAGCAAGGCGTCTTAGTAGGAGAAGGTAGTATTGATATAGAGCATTTTATATTCATTTAATAACTAAATCCTTATATATATGTATAGAAGATAAAGACACTATATCAACACTAAAAACTATAATATAGTAGTCTAACATCTGATCTTCTAAGTAATTGTTAGATTGATGTAGATAGAAATACTTAATAAATTTAGTATAATTAGTTATATATTGCTTAGAAAGTCTATTTTAAGGGATGTTTCATGCCAAAATGTATTGTATATATAGTACTCTTATTAATAATTACAACACACACTCTACCATTAACGATATATTCAAGTAGTGTTAGTGAGAGTAATAGTGTATTAGATAGTCTATATATGATAAAATGGGTTAGACAGAGTAAGAGTTCTTCAGAAATAGTATTTGCTGTAGATATAATGTCTCCAAGTATATATATGCTTGATAAACCTACTAAACACCCATACATAGTGTTATCTACAGCATATAAGGGGTATAGCTACTATAACAACATCCTTATAGCTGATGCTCTTAGACACCCTATACCATACTCAAGTGGTGATGTAGAAGCTGCTGGTATAGGTGTTGATGTCAATGGAATATACGTTTTCCCATCATTAAGAGCTTTTAATAGGTATATAATAGCCTATAACTACTATGAAGGAAAGCTATATGCCTCAACAATAGACTACTATCCATCCTCACCAATGATTAAGAATGGTTCAAGAATATATCTTCTAGCACTAAACTCTGATAAAGACAGGCTATATGTACTAGACTATAGATATTATAGTAGCTTTAATCCAGTACAAGTAGTCTATACAATATACCCATACGACTTCAATGTAATAGATGGAACATACACTAGATTAGATGACTATGAGACATACAAGCTTAGTGTTTGGAAGAACTCATTCAATATAATAGCATTCCTTGTTGATGATAATGGATACTACTACATAGGATTTATGAAAATAGATGATAGTGGTAGACAAAGCTATACAGTAGGTCCACTATCATCATCTACTATAGGCTCATATGTTGATCAGAAGAACTTTGCTTCAGAAACATATGATCTAGGCTATGGATATGCAGTACTATGTAATGGCTCTAGACTACTAGTTTATAACTATGAGACAGGCGATCTAAATACTTATAGCTATACATGGATGAGTGCTCCAGCTAGATTAAAGCTTATAGAGTATAATGGTGATGTTATAGTAGCTATACTTTCTCAAACAAGTAGTGGTGTATATAAGGTATCATTTATTAATGTTGACACCGGTGCTGTTATTAACCAGCATGATCTAAGCTCCTATGTTATATCAATACCAAACATTAACGTAGCATTGATCCAGGGTAAGCCTTACGCTCTAGTTGCTTGCGAGGATCGAGGCCTTATTATAGGCTTGTATGAGGGCGTTGTTAGAGAACTTGATATAACTTATGGTAGAGGAGTTTTTATGACTTATAGAAATGTTGGTGAATACCATGTAGTATTGGTGGCATCCATTTCAACAGATAACTACTACGCATATGTCTCAACTTACTGTAACAAACCCGCTAGAGTAACTTATACAGAGTACTCATTAGAAGATGTCTATAGTCTAGGATTGCTTAGACACCCTAGTGTTGCCCAAAAACCTGGTGCTCTACTAGCTTTCTATAGAAGCTCTAGTTACTATAGATATATAACATCATATGGTCTAAGTTCTGGATACAGGATCTATAGTCCAATAGATACTGGATACTATAACGGCGCACTAGCTGTTAGAGATCATATTGTAGCTATTGACATGTATGCTACTGGTGAACTAAAGATCTATGACTACTATGGTAGTTTGTTAAGAACTGAAGAATTTGACAACCTATACTTTAGCGGTATTGGATGGGCTGTTGAAAACTATGCTTACATACCTATTGTTAGTGGTGATGGAGGATATTATGAGTATGCTGGTTTTCTAAAATATGATGCTTATAGCTATACATATGAAGAAGTGTTGTTCCCACCACAGGGCTTCTCAGGATTCTACCACTCTGATCCAAACCACTATGTATTGACTGTAGATAGTAGTGGTAATGTACTTGTTCTAGCAGTAACTTATATTGAAGTAGACTCTGGCTATGAATACTATCTATACTTTATGGATATAGAGGAAGATAACCTAGTTAATACTGAATACTATGGTCCATTACCAAAATCTTTTATAGACCATATGTGGACTGGAGTGTTTAAACAAAATGCTGTAGACTATGGATATGGTTTAATCACTGTACTTTATGAGGATAAGCTACTTGTCTTTAATGGTAGTTTAAAAACGTATGATCTTAGTGATGAATATACCTATGTTTCACAAACAATTATTTCACCAAACTATATAGGTTTACTAGTATATGGTTCTGATACATATAGGTTATTGGTTTTAGACATATCTAGTGACAGTATAATCCTCGATCTAGAGATAGGAAGTACTATAACAAGTCTTGATATAGCTGGTATTTCATCTAATTCCTCAGCATATGTAGTGATCCCTGTTTGTAACGAGTTGTTGTTTATAGATATACCTAGTGGTGTGACTACTAGTACTAGAGTTCTTGGTGGAGTTTATGTTACTGGTATTGAGAGGGTTAGAGATAGTTTTGGTAGAGAAATGATTGTCTACCAGACTAGTGATAAATACCTTGTATGGATTAACGATATGTGGAGACCAGGTGATCTAGTTACTCTAGAAGCATATTCTAAAGGATATGTTAATAAGCCAATAATGCTTAAGACAACATACTATAGTCCATACAGTACAGTAGCTGATCGCTTAGTAAAGTTCTATGTATATAGTAGTGGTTTATGGAAGTATATAGGATATAATACGACTAATGAGAATGGTGAAGCCATCCTATACTATTATGCACGAGAACCAGGCAACTATACATTTATAGCATGTGTTGAAACAGGTTATGGTAGTGTCTATAGTAATAAGGTATCATTAACAATAAAGGCGTTAATATCTATTGAACTAGACTATTCTAGTAAATGGATTGCTGGAGCACCCATGGTTGTTAGAGTAAAGGGTGTCTACAACTCTACAACAACACCAGCAGCTAATACAGAGTTGTCGTTGGTTACAGTTATTCGTGGTTGTGAAATGGTTTTAGATAGTGTAGTTCTTGATAGATATGGTTTTGGATATGCTGTAGTAACTTTGTATGAAGAAGGAAACTATACAATTAAGCTAGAATCTAGTAATCCTAATATAGTGCTTACTGGTGATGTAGAGTTTAATGTTAGTGTTATAAAAGCTATAGAGCTATATCCTGGTCTAGGCGTTGGATTAGAGACAACACTGTATGCTCCAAGAGTTATTGATGTAACATATGGTAATGCTACAGTATACATGTTTGTAAAACTTTATAATAGATACATAGACCCGGATAATATAGTAATAACCATAATACCTTCTACAGCTTATACACTGGCCCAGCTGGAGGAAGGTGTTTATAGAATAGAGTTTAGTATAAACAAGACTGGTTTGTACTTGGTTCTAGCTAATGTTAGTTATGGAGCATTATACTCTTTTGACATAGCCTATATAACTGTTGTTAATGAAACAGGTTTGTTTAATACATCTTTATCAGTAATTCTTGAAGAGTATATGGAGCTTCGGTTAAAGCTTGAAAACTTGTTCAACTCTACAATGTATAGATTAATTGAGCTATACAATAATACTGATCTTAGGTTAATGGGTATGGTTAATAATACACTAGTGTGGTTTATGGTAGAAGCTAACAAATCACTAGACTATATACCTAGTAGATTATTAGAGATTGTAGAAAACTTTACAAAAGAGACGAGTATGGATATTAACCATAGTTTAGAAGAGCTTTTAGAGATTAAGGATGTTGTTGAATATATTGCTGATAAGTTGAATGAGAGTCTTGAATTATCTAATATATCTGGAAAACTAGACATGATAATAGATGATATAGCTTTGCTAGATACTAGAATAGGCTATGTACTAGCTAATATAACTGATTTAAGAGCAACCACTATAGCAGTACATGATAATATACTAGTAGTTAATACAACACTTGGATTAGTAATAGCTTATCTAGAAGACCTTAACTCAACTATTAGTGAAGTAGGTAGAGGCTTTATCATAATCAATACCACAATAGGTGTTATAAACTCTTCTTTAAAAGATATTGATTATAAACTAGTATTAATTAATGAGACAATGGCTAGAATTGAAGCACTCTCCATGGAAGTTAATGTATCTCTATCAACAATTATTTCAGGATATCTAGAGTATGTTAATGAGAGTGTTGCGTATATTAAAACAGTTAGTGATGAAATAGTCTTAGGCCTTAGTATGTTGAATGCTACTCTAGTAGATGTCTATGGTGAAGTAGTTCTTGTTAAAACTAGTGTAGGCTATGTATTAACCAATCTCAGTGTTATTGATGCTAAGATAGACTCTATAAGCCAGAGTATAGTTGATATAGAGACTATTCTAGGGTCTATAGAGACAGAGATTGATGACATAGCTTATGGTGTTGAGTTTATTAATGAGACAACTCTTGTACTACATACAGTACTTGGAGACCTTGTTAATAGAGTTGATGAAATCAATAATACACTGTCATGGATTACTGGTGTACTAGTAGATGTTTCTGAAAACATACTTGTTATAGAGACTTATAGCAGTGAAATACTCTCTATCACCTACTCTATAAACTATACTATAGAAGACGTATATGGTAGTATGGCTGTTATTAAAACAGATCTAGGATACATACTAGCTACACTAGATAATGTTGATGCTTCTATAAAATCTATTAATGGCTCTCTAGCTACTATTTCAACAATGTTTGGTAAGGTAGTTATAGAGATTGATGATATAGCTTATGGTGTCAGGTTTGTTAATGATAGTGTTGCCGTCTTATCTACATCTATTGGTGAAATAGCTGTTAATGTAGAGGAGTTGATCAAGGATCTAGGTTTACTAAATAATAGTCTTAACTGGATTGCTGGAGTTATAACTAGTGTTAAAGATAATATAGCTTTGATAATCACTAAAACAGATGTAGTTAGCAAGAATATTGATGAATTAAACATTTCTATAGCTACTATTAAAGGAGATCTAGCTATACTGAAGACAAGTATAGGCTATCTACTAATAAACACTACTATTTTAGAAAGTATCTATACAAAATTATCTAGTATAGAGGAGATGTTGCAGGAAACTAATGTGACTAGACTAGTTGATAGAATATCTAGTGTTGAAAAACAAGTTAGTAATATAAGAGGAGAAGCTGAATCAACAAGAAATCTCTCAATAGCTACTAGTGGTGTCTCAGTAACAATAGCATTAATAGCGTTAGTCTATATCCTTATCAGAATGAAGAGTATACCTA
>Ga0190312_1000269_pt1 | contig 18448 bp, 17 predicted proteins | sample 487007910_MG_FD_165046 | JGI IMG/M metagenome (GOLD analysis project Ga0190312, IMG submission 165046) | Hydrothermal vent sediment bacterial communities from Southern Trench, Guaymas Basin, Mexico - 4870-07-9-10_MG | ecosystem: Environmental > Aquatic > Marine > Hydrothermal vents > Sediment ... | reverse complement strand
AAATCGCTAAAATGGAACAGAGCCACGCTGATTTCTGGTCGAGTTTTCTTGAAAAAAGAGGCTGTAGTGCTAAAGTTAAAGTGAATAGATTTAAGGTCTTGCTGTACTTAATTTTCTTCAAGATTTTTGGTTTAGGGCTTTCTATAAGGCTTTTAGAGAAAGGAGAAGAAGAGGCTATCGAACTGTACTCACACATGCTAAGTTCTAGTGATTTAAGTGAAGATGAAAAGAATTGTTTGAAAAGAATTCTCGAAGAAGAACTTGTCCATGAAGAAGATTTCATTAGAGAAGAGTCAAGGTTTGAAGAATTTCTGTCTCATGTAAAGGAGGCTATTCTGGGCATGAATGATGGGCTTGTGGAAGTACTTTCAGTTACTACGGGGCTTGCTGCCGTCTACGGAGATCCTTTTCACGTAGCAGTAGGAGGCCTTATTGTAGGTATAGCAGGAGCTCTGTCTATGGCTATAGGCGCTTATGTAAGTGCTCGTGCTCAGAGGCAAATACATGAGAGTATTCTAGCTAGAACAAAAGTAGCTGTACTTTATGTCCCTAAAGTTTTCGTCAATAGAATAGTAGAGTATTTTACAGAGAAGGGATTCAGTCGAACAACGTCACATGCGATAGCTGAAGAAGCTTCTCGCGACTTAAAGCTATTATCGAGTATTGTTGCTGAAGAAGAGCATGGAGTGCGAGAAGAAAGCTTAGAAAATCCTCTTAAAGCAGGACTTTACACAGGGCTATTCTATATTCTGGGCTCAGTAGTGCCTTTTGCACCTTACTTCATTGGAGTTCCAGTGAACTTAGCTATCATATTCTCACTAACGAGCGCGGCGTTCGCGCTAGCTTTTACTGGCTTCATAATAGCAGTTTCAGCCAAACTATCTATTAGGAAAAAGATTTTTGAAATGATTCTAGCTGGCCTTGGATCAGCTGCAGTGACATTCGCTATAGGCAGATTCGCGTCAATTATTCTTGGAATAGAAGTAAGTTAATGCAGCCAACTTTTATATATTTTTGCCATTAGATAAGTTTTTGTGAGAAAGCTTATCAGGTATTTCACATTAACTCTTCTAATTCTATGTCTACTACTGAGCCTGCTTACGGTACATGTAGAAGCTAATTCAGTGCAATCAATTAGTTTAAAAGACTTAGTAATATATGTAGATAATGTTCATTCACGTGGTTTCTCTATTAGATGTTTTCTTCCGCTAGGTATTAATAAAATATCTTTTATGAGTACTTTTTCTAAGATAAATAAAGATGTATATTATTTAGCAGATATTGTAGTCCTATACAATGTATATAGAGAATTTAAAGCAGAAGAGCTCCAAGATCTATACGAGTGGATTAGAAAAGGTGGAAGGCTAATAATTATTAGTAATACGTATTCAAAGCCTTTAGAAAAACTTTTATCACTGTTTAATGTAAGTATCTCCCCTAATCTTTATTCAGGTACATTTGAGTTAAAAGGATTTTTGAAGACTCTAGGTAAAGTAGCGGGATCTGGTTTTCTTTTAAAGGGGTTAACTCCTTTGGCTGAATGTAGTAAAGGCTCGTTAGCAGTGTATGGCAGTATCGGTGAAGGAAAAGTAGTTATTGCTACTTCTTCTATGTTCTTTTCAGAAAAGTATTTAGCTAAAATTCTCTCATGGCTTGCTGAAGGAATTACCAGAGGTGAAGGTAAAGGGGAAGTAGTATTTAAGTTAAAGAAAATAGGTGTTCCATTTAACCAAATTCTCTTCGAAGTAGTGTACTCAGGGCACAAAAAGAAATACATGTGGGCAAGTAATTACCTAAAAGTATCTACAGAAGGAATTGAGAAAATAAATATTCCTAATTTTCTATTCTCTACATCTATTGTAGGGTTTCTAGGAGGAACTATTTACTTGAAACCTGTAGATAGAGAAATCGAGGTAGAAGTAAAGGTATATGGCTTTCCACGCATAATAATTACTACTTATGAAAATAAGCCCGTATTTTTAGGTGGAACAATTTTTCCTCGCATTATTTCAGCAAATAATATGTACTATTTAGTAACGTTAACTACAGTTGATAACTCTTATAAGAAAATATGGTTCTCACTAAAAGTTGAAGAGAAAATATATAATTTTTCACTAAGTCTTCATACAAATACTACTTTCATATCTATAGGTAGCTTCAAGGGCAAGAAAATAAGGGTTAAAGTAATAGATGAAAAAGGAAAACCTGTTAAAAATGCTGTTGTATACTGTTTTACTGAAATTCCTCGACTCTGGTATTTATATTCAGAGAACTTCCTTTTAAGGCCTTTCGATGTAAGTGACTCAAACGGTTTAGCAGAAGTTCCCTACAGCACGAAAGGTGTTTATATTGTTGCATTTAAAGACTATGAAAATACTCCTTGCATAGACTATGTTGGAGTAAAGTACATCGACATTCCCCGTACAGATATTACTTATACGATTGAGCTAAAGAAAACGGGAGTACTCTTTTTAACTAATATCGAATACTCTAAACACTATTTGTTTGCAGTTATTAAAACCTTGTCAGGAAAGTCTCCCTGGACTGTACATAATTATGAAGCGATATTTACATCGAATCAAAGAGATTTAGCATATTTCCTTCTTCCTGTGGGAGGACGCTATAAAATAACTTTGATTAAAGGAAGACGATATTCTTTGACTTTAACTAATGAAAGCAAAGGCTATAGTGTTTATCGAGGTTTTATAACCCTTGTCGACTATAGAATCGCAGAACTCGAGCAGAAGAAAAAAGATGTTTTTAAAGCTATTAATAAAATAGAGAATCTAAGAAAAGAACTATATTACGGTAAAATAGAAGGCATTAATTTAATAGATGCTGAAATACTTTTAAATAAGTCTGAAACTCACTTAAGGTGTGCTCTCTACTATATAGATAAGGGCTTGGCTGACGAATACTTAAAAGAATATGAAGTAGGCTTATCTTATTTGAAAGACGCGGAATATCAAATAATGATTTACATTAGACCGCTCTTTGTCTTCTCTATAGTACTATTAATAATAATGGTTTTAAGCGGACTAGCATGTGCAAGCATGATAAGTGGCGAGCGTTCAACTGCTGTAAAAACTTTGCTAACTATAGCAGTTGTAGTGATTTACGTATATGTGTTGAGTATGTATCATCCAGGTTTTAAGTTACTTTTCAGTTCAAGTGCACCATATTTCAGAGAAAAAATAATTCTGCTAAGTCTTATTGTAGCTTCAGTATGTTATCTCGTTTACTGGGATATGCCCAGATATCTTGCCAGAGAATATGTTCCCGAGAAACCTTCTAGGCTGAGTATAGCTACTTCTGCCTTCAGTATTGGTTTAAGAAATCTACGTCGCAGAAAAATGAGGACGACTCTCTATCTTCTGACAGTATTTTTCATGATTTTTTCACTCGTCGCCTTTACCTCGGTTCAGCCTCATGTAACTTTAACTAAGAGTATTATCTTCTATGAAACTAATGCTTTGAGTAGCGGCATAGTTTATCAAGTAAGATACTTAAGCGAAGGAGAAAAAGCCGACGTACTTAGTATAGTTAAGCATGTTGTCGGAAATAAGAGTAAAATAGTCTTAAGAATTATGTCGCTAAAAGAAGGTTTTGAAGGACTCGCTATGAGTCATTTCATGAAGACTGGTGAAGAAGAATATTACTTCACTACGATAAAGAAAGGAAATATTGCTGTTAAAGTGAGAGGTATATTAGGAATAGAGCCTTCTAAAGAAATAGGACTTACTTTGCTTCCCTCAATCGTGGTTAAGGGAAGATTTCTGCTAGATAATGATACTAGAGGAGTCTTAATTAGCATGAAGTACGCTAAGTTACTTGGAGTCGATGTAGGTGACACTATAAAAGTTCTTAGTTACGAGCTGAAAATAGTTGGGATATTTGATGAAGAAATATATAGTAAAGTAAAAGACCTAGATGGAGCTCTTCTAAGGCCTTGGAACGTGTTTGTTAAAAGCGAACTTCCCACATACTCTAGAGCTACTAGCCCTGAGGGGGTTTTAATTGTCCACATAGATTTCGCTAAACTGCTTAAAGGCTACTGCTACTTAGATAAAATAATAGTTAAGACTAGTAGTCCCGAAGAAGCCGAAAAACTTGCAGCTCAGCTTGTTAGAGCAGTAAGCATCATTTCGCCTTATTTATGTGAAAACGGTAAAGCATATATTGTTTCGAGAGCTACTTTGCTTCAAGTTAGAGGCTTAGATACTTTAGTAGTAATTATCATAGGTTCTCTAATTTCAGCTAATTTAATGATAGCTGAAGTACATGAAAGAAGAAGAGAGATCTCAACATACACTGCTGTAGGTATGACTCCTTCCCATGTAAAGAACTTCTTTTTAGCACAAGCCTTTTTACTTACTTTTACTGGCGGCGGATTGGGCTACTTGACTGCAGTAGTCTTCATAAACTACATAAAGTCTCTACCTTCTTTCGCTGAACTAAACATCAGTATTACGCCCATGTGGGCTATATTAGCGTTCATAGTAGTCGTTTTGGTCAATTTAATTGCCTCATCTCTTCCCGCCCGTAAAGCATCTTTACAAGTAGTGCCAAGCTATAAGAGAAAATGGGAGCTGAAACTAGGTAGAAAAGGAGTATATGAAGAAACTCTCCCATTTAGAGTCCATGAAAATAAAATAGACACTTTCATAAAGGCGGTTGACAAGAAGATACACTATTACTATCCTGACCAAGGCTTAGAGAGAACTGAGTGGTGTAGAGAACATAAGCGCGTGTTGAGCGACGGCACAGAAGTCAGAGAGATTGAATATTTGATATGGAGCGCTATGGGTGGAACTACTTCGCAGTCTGTTTTAGTTAAACTTACTTTCGCTAAAGCTTCAGGCGAGAAGTACTATTCGCTGAAAATTAAAGTAGAGCCTAAAGTTAAGGGATATAAGTATAGAGACTTTGTTTACAGAATAGTCGATAGAATTAGAAAAATATGCTTAGAGACGAACGTTTCTCTCAGGCGATCCACATGAAGAAACTTAAACTGAATTTCCAATTAGAGCAACACTATTTGTGGGGAATAGCTATTACAGAGCTCATTGCTTTCTCTCTTCTTTACTTCAGAGACCTCAATTTGTCTCAAAATGCTACTTTTATCGTACTCGGGATTTTAGCTGGATTAGCCTGTGTCTATGGTAGAACAAAAAGTGTTTTTGCGGCACTTCTATTGTACTTCACTTACTACTACTATTCAAAATTAACTACGGCAACTGGCCTCATAGAACTATTTAGAGTATTTTTCGAGACTCTATACGCAACTATGGCTCCCGCCTTTATTTTATTTTGGACAGTAATAATAGTTTCTGGTATTGTTAGTAGTAATTTTTCGCCTGAACGCAGCTTTTTCTGGACTTTTATTGCCTTAATTACAGGCTACGTTATTATTGAGGCGATTAAAGGAAATATAATGTACTTGCTTTTATATACCTTACCTTCGCTGGTTTACTGCCTACTAGAAGCATCTTTAGCAGCTTTAATTTTTTCGACATTTGTGGCTTTAGCGGAAAAACTCTTAGGCTCTCTTAAGTACTCACAGTATCTCGCGGTGCTTTTATCGCTTACAGCAGCTTTAATAGCGTTTATTCTAATTAAAGACTATTTGCTTGCAGGCATTGTTTCTGCTCCAGCGTTGCTGAATGCTGTCTTTTGTGCACGCCGTAAGTCTAAGTAGCTTAAGTAAGTTTTATTTCTCTTTTGTTTAAGAAAATACGGTGAATTAATGTTTGATTTATCTACTAGAAGCGAGTTAGAGGAGTTAGTCTGGGGAGCTACTGTAATGGGTACTGGCGGTGGAGGTAGTCCTCGCTATGGCTTGAGACTTCTGGAAGAAGCGTTAAGTCTTAGAGGCGAGATAAAAGTCGTCGATATAAATGAGCTTTCTGAGAACTCTATTGTTGTTTCACCTTACTACGTGGGTACTATTGCTCCTTCCGCTGAGAGAAGAAAACCTGTCAAGATAGGTGATCCTATTAGAACTGCTTTTGAAGAGCTTGAGAGAGTTCTAGGTAAACGTGTTTCTGCCGTAGTGGCGTGCGAGCTCGGGGGCTCTAATACTGCTGTCGCACTATATATTGCGGCTAAACTGAACTTACCTGTTGTAGATGGAGATCTCTTAGGTAGAGCTGCTCCGGAAATACATCAGTGTACAGCAAATATCTTCGGGTATCCTATGTATCCTGCTGTAATAGTTACTGAGTCAGGAAACATTGTTGTCGTTAAACAGTACAGCGATATTAACGACTACGAGGCTTTAGCTAGATACATATCTGTTATTGCGGGCTGCTCGGCAGCCGTAGTAGATACTCCTCTTTCCGCAGAAAACGCCCGAAAAGCTGTAGTCAAGAAAACTATCAGCTTGTGCCTCTCTATAGGAAAAGCTTTAAGAGAAGCTTGGAGCACAGGAAAAGATCCTGTCGAGGAAGTTAGGAGGATTCTTGGTGGCTGGAAGATTTTTGAAGGTGAAGTTACTAAGTATAACTGGAGAGACGAAGGAGGCTTTCTGCGAGGAGAAGCCTACTTGAAGGGTACCGGTGAGTGGCGTGGACACAGCTTTAGAACATGGATAAAGAACGAGCACATTATGGCCTGGAGGGACAACAAGCCTATTGTTATGCCCCCTGACCTCATAATATTTTTCTCTGATAAAGGAAAACCTGTAACAAATGCTGAGCTAGGAGAGGGAATGAAAATCAGTGTTATTGCGGCTAAAGCACCTGAAATCTGGAGAACCCCCAGGGGACTAGAGCTCTTCGGGCCGAGACACTTTGGTTTAGACTACGATTATATTCCAGTAGAAGAACTAGTTAAAGAAAGCTAGCTCATTGAGCCCTTGTTTAGAAAAACCGCAACTACTTTTCTTCTTCCTCTTCTTTAGGGCTCTCATCCCATGTTAAAATACTATGCGTATACTCATCGTTGTCCTTTATTCCTCTCTCTATTTCAGTTATGTGCGCGTGCTCTGCTCCAATTTCCTTGAGAATATACTCTAGTGTTTTCTCTGGCTCGGATTTAGTCCCACAAATATAGACGTCTATGGCCGCGTAGCCTTCCTCGGGCCAAGTGTGTATTGAGACATGTGACTCTGATACTACAACCATTCCGCTTACACCAGTAGGTGAAAACTTGTAGAAGTGCACTATTCGTATATCCATTTTACCTATTTTAGCTGCTTTAAGCAGTATCTCCTTAAGTTTAGCTGGGTCTCCAAGAACCTTGGGGTCACATCCCGAAGCCTCAACTATGTAGTGGTAACCTATTGTACCTACTTTACTCACAGACTAATATTAGCAGGCCCCGAGATATTTATTTCCGCCAACATAAGTCTTCAGAAAAGTAAGATTTAAGTAAGACAAATATTTTACTTTACTTAGCATGTGGAAAACAAGGCTTTCAAGTAAGGGACAAGTAGTAATTCCCGCTGAAGTCAGATTAAAGCTTGGATTAAAAAAGGGAGATGTTTTCTTAGTCAAAATAGAGGATAAGAAGATTATTCTTGAGCCGCTGACTCAGCCTCCTGAAGAAATATTCGTTAAAGCAGGCTCCGAGCTAACAGACAGTATTCTACGTGAAGCTAAAGCGAGCTCAGATAAAGCAGAGAAACTATTGAGGGACCTCGGTGTCGAGTAAAGTTGCACTAGATACTAGCGTAATAGTAGAGTACATAGATAAGAGAGGAGAACTACACAAGCAAGCCGAGCTAGTAATCAGTGCTATTAATTCAAGCAAGTTAACGGCCATAGTACCGCACGTAGTTTTAGCTGAAGTATTTTACGTGGCGAGCAGAATCTACAGTAAACTTGGATTTAAAGATCCTCTCGATAAAGCAGAAAAACTAGTTAAGTGGCTTAATTATCACCCTTACGTAGAGACAATAAGTGGTCTTACTTTAGATATCGAGGCAGGGAAAATTAAGTACAGCTACAGAATAGCTTTAACAGACTGCTACGTACTAGCAGCCTCAAAAATATACAATGCTACAGCAGTATTTAAGAAAAGAGAAAAAGAAATACTACCATTAGAAAACAAGCTAAAAAGAAGCTATAGAATAATTTTCCTAGAAGACTATAAATGAAACTCATATATTTGCTCGAACGAACTATAGTAAGAGAAAGTGAGTATTAGCGAAAACCTTTACATAATATTCACGATGGACTGTGAGCGAATAAGAAAGTATTCCCCTCCAGGAGGACCTGAAACATGGGAACTCAGCGAAAAAGCCATTAAAGGATACACAAAAATACTCGCAGACCACGGATACACCGGAACGCTATTTATAGTTCCAAATACAGCTGAGTATCATAGAGAACTATTTCTCGAAATAAAAGACCAGGGATTTGAATTAGGCATGCATTATCATCCGCAAAGCTTTCTCGACGGAAGGTACACGAGATACTTAGGAGAGTACTCTTATGAAGAACAATTAGAGCAGTTAAGCTTAGCCGTCGAGTACTGGAGTAGAGCACTTGGATTCAAGCCAGAAAGCTTTAGGCCAGGAAACTTTTCGGCAAACAAATACACTTACTCTGTTCTACTGAAACTCGGATTCAGACAAGGAAGCGACTACCTTCCAAATAGAAATATCCCAAAGTACCATGCGGTTTGGATTAATGCTAATCCATATCCCCACCACATAGAGGAAGGAGACTATTTAGAAGTACCTGCTACAAGCGCTATATGGGAGCCAATTAAAGTAGGTGACCCGACTCACTTAAGAATAGAAGGATACTCTACTGAGAAACTGTGTGACTTAGTAGATAAATGGATAAAACACCTTATCGAAAAGAAAGTATTATTAAAAACAATAGTTGTATTTACCCACAACTTTATAGACTACTCAGACTACAGAAATAAGTATACAGTAAGATTAAATAAATTAATTAAATTCATTGAAAAAGCTTTGCAAGAAAATGATTTAACTTTAAATTCAATTACATTAAAAGACTTACACGCAGTAATCGATAGCATAGTATTTTCAAGCCGATGTAATTGAATTTAAAATAGACTACAATAGTAGGCTATTTATGCAGAAAAATTTATAGAGAAGATATATTGTCCTTCGAAACGCCGAAATCTAGGAAGCTAGATCTAATAAAAATGTTTTTGAAAAATAATTTATTTGAAGAATCGCTAGTGTTAAGTGTCCATGAACCCTCTTGAAGCATTAAGGCTCTATCGTCAGAAAAAACTTCCCGGAGCCTTCGAAAGGAAGAAGGTTGCTCACCTCACTCTGCGCGATGTATCTAATCCTATCAGACCCTTTTTTAGCAACATAAATCCTGATGACAAACTATACGTAACAGTATTTAGACTACTATTGCACTTTCTAGCTTTAAGGTATATTGTTAGCTGGAAAAAGCATAGCGCTATTATTGTAGCTGTTATAGCGGGATCTGTTTTCCTTTACTCGCTTACATACTCTATGCTTAAGGGCTTAGAGTACTCTACTTTGTCGCGAACCTTGAGCTTAGCAGTGCCTCATGTTAAGCTAGAAGTTTCTCAGAAAAATTACCCTAAGGCAGTAGAAATCATTAAGGCAGAGAAAGAAGTAGAAGCCTATTCCCCTAGAATTGTTTGCGACGCACTTTTAGTTAAAGATAACTTGTCTAAAGGCGTTAGACTCGTTGGAATATACTCAGAGCTAGAGAATAGAGTTGCAGACATTACGCGCTATATTATTAAGGGATCTTGGAATCTAAGTGGAGACAACTGTATTGTAGGTGCACAGTTAGCAAAAGAACTTGACCTGCAAGTAGGAGACAATATCACGGTTTTTCTGCCCAGTGGAGCTTCATGGAGTCTTAGAGTTAAAGGAATTTTTGAGACCAAAATTTTTGAACTTGATTCACACTTAGTGTACGTAGGTTTAGAAAAACTAAAGGAGAGAACCTCCAGCAGTATAAAGTACTCTATTGCTTTAAAATTGAAGAATCCTAATTCAGCTGAAGAGCTTGCAGAAAAGTTGAGAAAAAAGGATTTAGTGCAGTTTCTTGGCAGAAACTTGCAGGAAATATTCTTAAGCTACTTGAAGTAGAGAAATTCTACTCTAATGCTCTCATAGGCTCTGTTCTAGTTATAACTAGCTTAGGTATAGTGAACGTAATGCTAATGCTTACTGAGTCTAGGAAAAAGAGTATAGGTGTTCTTAAAGCCATTGGAGCTACTTCACGTGAAATATTTGCAGTATACTTTGTAGTATCCCTTGTCTACGGCGTTCTTGGATATGTTGCCGGGTTTGCTGGAGCTATTGCAGTAGCCGAAGCATTAAAAGAAGTTTCAGTAGAATTTCTCTCAGAAAAAATAACAGTACCTTTTATTCTAGACTGGAAACTAGCCTTATTTAGCTTACTTTACGCTGTAGTTGTTTCATCTATTTCATGTGCTTACTCCGCGTATAAAGCATCTAAAGTCAATCCAGCTGAGGTGATGCGCTTTGAATAAAGTAGTTAAGTTAAGTAAAGTGGTTAAAGTATACGGTAGAGGAAAGCTTGCAGTTAAGGCGCTTAAAGGTGTAGACTTAGAGGTTTCTGAAGGAGAGTTCTTGTGCATAATGGGGCCTTCAGGTAGCGGCAAAACGACTCTCTTAAATATTATTGCTGCACTCGATAAACCTACTTCAGGAAAAGTAGAAGTCTGCGGCGCAGACTTAACGAAAATGCCCGAAGAAAAGCTTGCTAGATTCAGGGTTAAAAACATCGGCATAGTCTTCCAGTTCCACAATCTCTTACCAGACTTAACTGCACTAGATAATGTAGCTTTACCAGCCATAATAGCTACTGGAGACATCAAAGAGAGTAAAAGAAAAGCACTAGAGCTCTTAGAGCGGCTCGGCTTAAAGCACAGAGCCCACCATAAGCCTTTCCAGTTAAGCGGAGGAGAAAGACAGCGTGTAGCTGTAGCTAGAGCAATAGTCAATAGCCCAAAGCTCCTCCTATGCGATGAACCTACTGGAAGCCTTGACTACAAGTCCAAGCTAAAGGTTCTCGAATTGCTCAGAAGAATTAACTTAGAGAAGAGAACTACCGTAATAATAGTTACTCACGATGACTTAGTAGCAAAGTACTCTACTAGAGTACTAAGACTTGTTGATGGGCGGATAGTAGAGTCTATTTAGCTAGTTCTTGAAATATTTTTCCTACTCTTTCTTCTAACTCAGCTATCTTGAGCACTATTCTTGAGGCTTCTTTCGGATTCTTTTCATCTATTTTCTTCAGCACGATAGAGTAGGGGCTAGAAGCCTCCTCCATAAGCTCCGAGAGAACTTCTCCCCGCTCCTCTTCAATAAACTCTCTTAAAAACACGGAGTTTCTTCTCCTAGAGTCTACTGCATGACGTAGTCAGAACTTGATTACATTAGGCTAAAGCATCTCTTTCTTACTCGCTACTTCTCTCAAGGCCTTAGCTCCTAAGTAGACCCATCCTTCGTACACATTTCCGATGAGTAGCTCACCGAGTCTCTTGTAAACGGGCTTGTAGTTTCTAAGTACGCCTTCTTGCACGTATCAAGAACGTGTAAGTGGTATTTCCACGGCATCATCATTTGCTTGTATCCACGTGTAAGTTCATCCTACGCGAAGTTTATGTACCCTAAATTAATCCATTTTTCTCCATAATAGTGACACGCCATTTGCGGTGCTGATGCAAAAAAGTAAGACTCTTTATAATATATCCGTGGGACATCCTCTATGAAATATTCTTTCTTAGAAATAGTAGGTAGTTTTAGAAGTTTCTCCGATCTGTAGGCCTCTCTCATATATTTTCTTAAAAAGAATTCTGCTATAAGGACACAATACGTTAAATATTACGAGTAATATAAGCTTAATTTAGCATTAAAGTAAATCAATGCTCTACAATAAATATTGCTCGATAAAGAATAGTGCATTAGATAAAGAAATATTTAATTCAATTACTCGTCGCAGCTACACAATTTTACTTTAAGTGTTCCTAAAGACTAAAGGTTTTCTAGCCTTTAGTACCATTTAAAGTATTTGAAAAAACCTAATGTAGGTGTTGTGTATTTTTCGTTAATACTGTAGAAAAATCCTGCTTAAATAGACTTATTCAATTATATTGCTTTTGTATAATAAAAATATAAATGAAATAGTTTTACTGCTTTAGTTTTTCTTTATACTATTTTGAAAGATTTGCTGGCTGTTAAGTTATCTCACTTGAGATTTATGATGTATTAATCTATTTTTAAATTTATTTTTATGTAGCTATTATTTTTTAACTAGCTTATAGCGTTCATAGAACATTTCTATTTTATTGTCTTCGATGTAGAACTCTACTTCTAGTTTTGAAGCTATTCCAGGCGCTCTAAATACTGCTTTATTTTCTTCGATTCTGTCGAGTATTAGGGGAACATTTAATGAAGTATATTTACCCTTTCTTTCTAAGTAAATTACGTCTCCTTTTCTAACTACATTTATTTTCATAGTTCCTTTATAAGTCTCATATACTCCCTGTATAGTGTCTAGTATTTTGTCTGCTTTAATGAAATATAGTTCTTCTTCGGGATCTTTGCCTATTATTAATGCCAAAGCATACATTCCTATATATGAAAGCGGGTAGCCGCTCGCATTTGCAAGTACTACTACGCCGGTCTTTTTCTCAGGTATGAATCCCGCGAAAGCCGTTGATACTAGTATTGAGCCACTATGTCTCACTAGCTTGTGTCCGAAGAAGTCTGTTATCCGCCAACCATAGCCGTAGCCGTCTTTCTCGAAAATAGAATAGGGTATAGGTACATGAGGTTTAGTCATTTCTTCTATAGTCTTTGCTGATACTATCTCATTTCCTTTGAATACTCCCTCGTTCATATACATCAACAAGTAGTTTGAGAGGTCTCTTACACAGCTTAATATGCCGCCGTCAGCAGTTATTCCCTGAGGATAACTTTTCTTGATTTTCTCCCCTTTGTGAATTATGTAGGGTACAGCGATTTCTTTTCCTTTGGGACATTCGCCTATGAATAGAGTATTTTCCATTTCGAGTGGCTTAAAAATATTCTTTTTCAAGTATTCTTCATACTTGATTCCACTTAGTTTTTCGATAATATATCCTAGGAGAACATAGCCTTCATTGAGGTAAAAGAATTTTTCTCCCGGCTTAGCAGTAGCCCACTCGGGTGCTTTTCTTAAGAAAGCGAAGAGTTCTTCGTAGCTGACTATTGGAAGCCAGTAGTCTGTTTCGCCTATGTATCCTCTTATTAGTGCTTCTGCGTAGGCGAGAGCTGGTATGCCTGAAGAATGTGTAAGCAGGTGGTGTATTTTTACGGGCTCGCCTTTAACTTTTAGCTCGAATGGAAGGTATTTTTCAGCAGGGTCATCTGGGCTCAATAGCCCTTTCTCATATAGCTGCATTATGGCTAATGCTGTAAAAGACTTAGTTACGGAGCCTATGCCGTATATTGTTTGAGGAGTAGCTGGTAAGCCGTTTCCTAAGTCTCGATACCCAAAGCCTTTCTCGTATACTACCTTTCCGTCGACTATAAGTGAGATAGCTATGCTTGGGAGACCTGTTTTAAAAGCTCTCTCTAGTATGAATTCCTTTAGACGAGAAACTATTTTTTCTATCTTCACAGTATTATTTCCTTCGAAGAGTATTTAAATTCACTTAGTGCTAAATTATGATATTTTGTTGCACAGATTGCCGTTATTTAATTTACCTTAATATCTTACTGTTTTTTCTATTATACTTAAATCTATTATTGATTTATATGCATCTATTTTTACTGGAGTTTTTTCTTCTACTTCTTTGCATATTAATATATAGTAGTTTTGTGGAGAAGAAAGTCCTGTTTTCGAAGACTTTTCTTCGAGCTGGTCGAGTATTTCTTCGGCTTCTCTTAGAGACAGCCTTCTCCACTTAACTTCAATAAAGGCTGTTGCTTTTCCAGGTTCTCTTACTATTATGTCTATTTCGGCTTGTTTACTCCACCAAGATCCTTTTTCTACAGGTCTTACTGGTACTATATTATGCTTGTAAAGTTCTGGGAGCAATTCTGAGCACAGTTTCTCGAATACTTTTGATAAGTATTGGTCTAATGTATTTAAAATGTAGTCTAGTGCTTCATCCAGCAGGTATGCTTCGAGTAGTGATCGTAGCCTATAGATATAGGTGAACCAGAATCTGAAGTAGTTGTCTTTAAAGTCTATTTTCACTGCTCTTCCTCCAAGTTTTCTTATTTTCTCTATTACGTCTAGTTCTTCTAGTAACTCTATGTACTTAGGCAGTGTTCGAGGATCTACTTTGGCTGCTGAAGCTAATGTACTTATTTTTTCCGACTTTTCTGATAAAGCTGCTAAAATATTGAAGTAGGTTTTAGGTTCTCTGACTTCTTGCCGCAGAAAATTCACTGCTTCGTCGTATAGGTAGCTTCCTGGAGTTATTATCGATAAAATATTTTCTTCTAGACTTTTAGCTGGGTCGAGTTTAATGATATATGCTGGCGTTCCTCCTACTATACTGTATGCCGCTATAGCATCTTCTATAGTATAGTTAGAGAAGTATTTTCTAACATACTTGAAGGAAAGAGGAGCTAATTTAAGTGAAGAAGTTCTTCTGCCGAAAAGCGGGCTTCGGTAGCCTAGGAATTTTCTCTTAAAAAAGGATACTGCTGAGCCGCAGAGGACAAGCATTAAGTTGCTCTGTGAAAGAACACTATCTATGCTTCTCTGTAGTCTAGACACAATACTAGGGTCTGCTTCAACAATATACTGGAACTCGTCTATAATTACGAGAAGTTTTTCTTTAGTATTTCTAGCCAGCCACTCCAGTATCTCAATAATGTCGCCTGCTAAAGGTACTCCTGTAGCCCGTTTCACAGTTTTTGAGAATTCTCGACAAATTCTATCATATGAGCCCTCCATCGCAGTATAGTAGACACATTTTTTGCCTTTAGCAAACTCTACTAAAAGTCTAGTTTTACCTATCCTTCTCCTCCCGTACAAAATGAATAGAGAAAAACCGGGTCTATTCCACAGCCCGTCAAGTAGCTCGAGCTCCCTATACCTGTCAATAAATTGTTTTCGTAACATAATATGTCGCCTCTAGATACGATAAAATATAGACGACATATAAGCATATTGCCGTGAACTTCCTAGGAGTCGCCAAGTACCTTTGGCGGCTTTCTCTTATCCAAGAGAAATAATGAGTATTCCAAGGAATACTAGTAGTGCTCCTATCGCTGTTTTTAGAGAAATTTTTTCTCCTAAGAAAATAGCTGCTAAAGCGATAGCTATGAGGAGGCTAGCTCTGTCTACGGGAACTATTTGCGATACTTTCCCGTATTTTAGTGCGGCAAAGTAGAATATCCATGAGAGAACACCAGCTACTCCGCTTAAAGCTACATAGAGTACGCTCTTTCTATCAATATTGAGTAGAGATTTTCTTGAGGCAAAGACAATTACTAGAGCGAACACTGTCATGACTACTGCTCTAATAGCAGTTGCTACAGTGGGATCTACTCCTCGGACACCTATTTTACCAAATATGGCTACTAGTGCAGCAAAGAAAGCTGAAAGTAAGGCAAATATTAGCCACAGCATAGCCGGAAAAACACATAGCCTTTAATAAGACTTCTACTTGTCTTCTACACCTGTATACTGAATTAATAAATGTTTTAAAGAAACCCATATTGTCTTAAAAGTGAGTAATAGAGCATACCCGTGGCTTCTTGCGCTGAGCTTCCTTTACTACTTTATCAACGCTCTCTGGCAAACCCTTCTCCCACTTTACATCGACTCAAAGGGCTTCGAGGCATGGGAAGTAGGCTTCTCAGTAGTATTGGTAATGAATCTTCCGTGGATAGTGGCTATTATAGCAGGCTTAGTGGCAGAGAAACTTGAGTGGAGAATATCAGTTACACTCTCCGCTCTAGTGCTCTCAGCAGTTCTTTTCTCGCTAATCTATATGTCAACATTCTTCGACCTCATAGTCTTCCTGACAGTAGCCAGCTTCTCTATAGCTCTTTTCGCTCAAGCCAGTATGGAAATTATAGCTGAATCAAAAATAGAAGAAAAACTAGGCTTAGCTTTCGCTTCATACTATACTACATCAGGCATCGCTAAAACTTTAGGCTCACTTGCCGCAGGAATCATAGTCAGTTACTGGAACTACAGTGTACTTTACTTTACTGCAAGCACATGCGCCTTAGGGCTAGCGCTCCTGTCATATAGAAAATTTCCTGAAACACATAGAGTAGAAAGACCTTTGAGCTTCATGAAATTTGCTAAAACACTGCTTTCATCTAAAAGCTTCATGTTACTCGCAGCTACAGTAGTAGTACACGACTTCTCAGTATTTATTTCAGCCTCATACACAGCGCTTTTCGCGAAAAAAGTAGTAGGCTTAAATGAACTAGAATACAGCATACTCGTCTCAGTCAGAAACCTCGTATACATACTGTCTCAGCCTCTAAGCGGACTCCTCGTAGACAAAGTAGGAGGAATACCCGTTTTAGTCACACACTTCGTATTCGTCACAATATCTTACGTATCCTACGGCCTCACTACAGGATTCTGGGATCTACTAGCAGTACATATATTCATGGGAATAAGCCTGACCTTAGACCTGCCTGCACGCAGAAAACTAATATCAAAGCTAGCTCCAGAACACAAAATCGCTGCTTCATCAGGCTTCATAGACACTCTAGTAGGTTTAAGCACACTACCATCACCACTAATAGGCGGAGAAATATGGACAAAAATAAGCCCGCGCCTCACACTAATAACAGGAGGACTAGCTAATACCACAGCACTGATTCCACTACTTCTCTTAAAAAAGAACATGGAAGAAAAGACAAAGTAGCAGGCTAATTAGCCTATTTAACGAAATTCTATAATTAATGTATCAATAAAAATGTACAGTATCATTATAGACGCAATCATAGTAACAACAAATAGAAAAACTATAGCTGAAAAACGTTCTCTTTTACCATAAGTTAAAGCGGCATAAAGAGCAAACACTATAAACGTTTCAGGTACTTGAATTAAGATAATTGCTTTAACATACCTTTCCGTAAATACTAGTAAACTATTAAGTAAATCGATTAAAGAAGGATCCCTATCTCTTATACAGAATACTACTGCATTATACCACTCCTCTTTCTCCAGCGTAGTAGAAAGGAAACCAAATCCACCCAAATATATCCTATCACCATACACCTTAACACACTGAACAAAACATTCACCAAAACCCTTTAAGAAAACAGTATACCACTTCAAATCCCCACTCAAACTAAACTTAGCTAACAAAATCCTCCTACCGATCTTGCAACCTTGAACAAAGCCAGCCACATAAACACAATTTCTCTCTACACAAATTCTCTTAAAAACTGTCTGATCAAAAATCCTCAACCTTGCCTCACGCAAAGAATTTTCACAGACATCATATATCACTAAAACACCCTCAATCGGTCTCCGTGAATCAAACTCCTTAGACCCAACAACTTTTTCGCCGATAACAAATACTTTATTGCCATACACCACAATATCTTCTGCACTACTCAAATTAAGTCTCAAAACTTTAATACACTCAATATAATCGTTTTTATTCTCTAAAATATTTAAATAATATTCACTACTACTCAAAGACACTAAATACACTCTTGACCCATTCACTACAAAACAGCAAACCTCACCAAAAACACCTCGACTACTCTTCAAAATAATACTGTCATTCACTAAATTATACTCCACAAGAGTCCCGTTGCTCAGCCAAAAATAAAGTAAACTATTATTGCGGCAAAAAAGTTTCTTCCAGAAACTCCACTTTAAATCAACTGCAATAAATTTATTAATAGACCCATTAAAATAAACGACTAAAATTCCCTTTGAAGACAATATATAAAGTTTATTGCCGTAAACTTCTACTCCATAAAACACTAATTCAGACCCATTATTTCTAAAAACTTTATACCAGAGCAAAGACCCATTACCACTATATGCCAAAAGTAGGCCAGTAGACTTAACCCCAATAGAATAAGGACTAAAATCACTTTCACCGATGACATACAAAACTCCATTAAAATAAACTAAATCACAGCCTCCATCAAAACAGGCTTCTGTTCCTAATACTTTCTCAGATCCCCACACAGCCTTCCATACTATTTCTGGTCTATAGAAAAGATATGCTTTAAATGAAAAAATCTGCATAAAAGCAGAAACAATTATCAGAAAGTGAAGAACCATAATCAGTAATAGATAACTGCCAAGCACAATCGCCCTATTATTTCGCCTCACTACTATACTATAGTAAAATATAAATATATCCTTATCCTAGTCCACTACTTACTAAAGTCATTAAACAACAATCTTCTGCAATTACTCAGCAGCACAATATTGCTATACTATTATACTAGTTTAGCAGTATACTTATATGATAGTATTTTCAAACAAATAATTAATGAGAGTTATCTCTGTTA
>Ga0190312_1000268_pt1 | contig 18496 bp, 26 predicted proteins | sample 487007910_MG_FD_165046 | JGI IMG/M metagenome (GOLD analysis project Ga0190312, IMG submission 165046) | Hydrothermal vent sediment bacterial communities from Southern Trench, Guaymas Basin, Mexico - 4870-07-9-10_MG | ecosystem: Environmental > Aquatic > Marine > Hydrothermal vents > Sediment ... | reverse complement strand
GGGAGAGTACATAGACGTGAACCCGGAGGCGGTGGCGAAGCTCGAAGGAGAGTATAATCTCTGGGCGTTCTGGCTTGCAAAGGAGCTGGGGCTGCCAAAGGAGGTGTGGATAGACGCCGCCCGCAGGTTACATCCTAATTTTGATGTTTATGGAAAGAGTCCGGCGGAGATTGACAGGATAAGGTTATACCTAAGGGGGAAGAGGGAGGAGGCAATAAGGCTCTGGAGGAGCGCGGGCGTGGATGAGGAGACTATAAAAGACTACGATCTCTATCTCAGAAGCTTCCTCAAGAGTCTTAAAAACTACAGGATCCTGGAGAAGGCGAAGAAAATACTGGAGGAAAAGGAGAGGGTTTTGGCGGGGGCGCCGAGGTGGTTTGACGAGTACCTCGTGGGGCAGAAGATAGCGGAGCTGGAGAGAATGGAGCGTGTGCTCCCGGACCTCTTTGAGGTGAACGTACTTATACCGCTGAGGACTGCGTATAGGGTGTTTGACTGGATGTGTAGGAGGCTTATCCAGAAAGGGGCCCTAGACTTAGCGGGTGTTGAGACCTACCTAAATAAGCTAGTTAGGAAGGAGGGGTGCGACCCCTATACGGAAGAGGATTTGAGGAGTGAGGTGATGGGGTGGTTTAGGGATTTAAGTGAGGGGAGGCTTACTGAGGAGGTACTTTACGATAGGGTAAGGAACTTTAGAGCTACCCTAGAAAGCCTCGTAGACGCAATCACACACCTACACATGAAGAAAAAGAGTGAGGGTAGCCCCTACACTAAGGAGGAAGTAAGGCTAATAAAGGAGAAAATAAGGAAGGCGGCGGCACCCCTAAAATTCGTTATGGTTAAGTACGAACCACTCATTACCTAAACAACCAAACAATAAAACAAATACCACAAGCCAAAGAAGAACCCAACCCCACAACCACCCCATAGTGCATGACAAGCTTTAATACCGTACATACCTTAAACTGTAGTTAGGGTTAGGTGTATGGGAGGTAAGGTGAAGACTAGTATAGTTATTGATAGTGATTTATGGGAGGAGTTCAAATCAAGGGTTGGAAGCGAAAAAGGTATGAAAGCCCTTAGTCGAGCTATTGAGGAAGCTATTGAGGAGGAAATTCCCGAGCGTTTAGTAATTAAGGCGCTAGAGGAACTTATTGAGTTTAAGGAGAAGTTACCGTTGGTTATTAGCCCCATTAAGCCTAAGGTAAAAACCGATGCAGGGAAGACAGTCAGGGAATTAAGGGAGTCAAGGACATGAAGATAGCTTACCTAGACTCAAGTGCTATCGTAAAACGCTACATACTAGAATCAGGAAGTGAAATACTTCACGAAATATATTACAAAGCATTAAACGGTGAGTTAGTTATATCATTCTCAATATGGAATATAGGTGAGGTATTTGGAGTATTTGATAAGTACTATAGGCGAGGATGGCTCAGTAAGGAGGATTATGAAAAAGCGAAATATAGATTCATTGGTGAGACCATAAGATTACTAAGATTGAAGGTATTAAGGGTTGTGCCTGTAAAAACTAAGCTACTTATAACGGCTTGGCGTATAATAGAAAAGTACCATGTATATGTAGCTGATGCTTTACAGATAGTTTCAGCGAAATATGTGAAGGCAAACAAACTATATACAGGTGATAAGCAGGTACATGAGGTAGCAACTAAGGAAGGAATTGAAAGCATGTATTTAGGTTAACTTAACTTATTAAATCTACATGCTAAGCGCAGGATATTTTCAAGTCATAAAGAATAATTTAAGCATTAGGTATTCAAGCAATGATTAATAAGCATAGATAGCGTAACCCAAACGACTAATGTTGCTATAGCATCAATACTTATTATAGTGATATCATCCAAGGAAATAACGTTAAGGTTACCAGTAAGTAATGTTGAGATTATCCAGAAGGTTGCCCACATTACTATTATTGAGTAAGCTGAAGCCCTTATAGCGCTTATCTTGATTACACGAACTAAAGCGTAAATTACCATAGCAAGAATAACTCCCCAAGCAGTATCGGTAAGTAGGAAAGCTAGTAGGTTGTGCATGGTGAGCGGTACTTTACTAGGATATAGAGTACCTAGTAAAGGGAATAGAAGTGCTGTATACCCTAGATTCACAGATATTATTGAAAAGATTACCAGTTTCTTAAGCATAATACCACCCGCAACCTAGATAATCAATATAGTGAACCATAACGTGGTTGGGGTTATTGGTGATTTCGTATACTCATACCCTACGTAGAGTATTATCACTAAGACCATAGCGTAAAGCATTACTAACACATTCTTCGTAAGTAAGTGTGGAACCGCCCAACCTAGAATGAGGAATATAGTCCCAGCCGTTATAGGGTATTTAGCGAATTCCCATGCCTTCTTAGCTAATATGTACATATAGTTCATTACGGGTTCACCTCTTTATACGTTTGTATATGATTTTATATAAAGCATCATCGGTTCATCCTTTGTTCTCCCGCTCTGTCGGGTTTCATCCTTCATTGCGGGAGCGTTTCTCCCCCACCCTTGGAGGGGAGACATCCCCCTTAAAGCACGGAGATATATGTTCATGGCTCCAACGGTATCTCGGTCAGATATGAAACCGCATTTCCTACATATTGCTAACCTATGAGTATAGGATAGCTTTGCTCCACACCTAGGGCATATTGTTGAGGTATCCTTAGGATTAACGAATATTACTGGTACATTGTACTCTACAGCCTTAGTCATAATAACCTGCTGTAGTTTCCTATAAGCGAATCTCGATAACTTATCAGCTAAACTAGAAGACTTATTAGAAGCATTAAACCATAGTTTCTCAAGGTCTTCAAGAACAATAACACTCTTTGTCTTCTTAGCTTTCAATACAATGTATTTAGCAAATTTCCTATACCAGTCAACAACTATATACCTTGAACGCCTATGGAGGCTCTTTACCCTATCTAGTATTCTCCCATTATACCTCCACATCCTTGCATACTTCTTCTGAAGTTTTTCAGCATGAATCTTCAACGACAATGCTTCCATAAACCTAGTATCTATCCTCCTAACACTCCTACCGTTATAGACCACCAGTTTCCTTAAGTTAATGTCAATTGAAATCATTTTCTTTGGTTTATATGGTTTATACTCCCATTTGAAAGGTATACATACCCATATTCTTCCCTGCTTGTCAATGCTTACTATTACCTCATACAATTTCCTATTCATGAACTTCCTTATGTAGTCATTGTTATGTAGTAGCTTTATCCTGAACACTCTATTCCTCATCTTAGCAATCAATATCTGATTCTCTAAATCAACATTAGCATCGTATTTATCTAGTCTTGTTGTTAGCTTCCTTAGGACTGGTTTCTTACCATTGTTTTCCTTGGCTGATTTTACTAGTGCTCTAGCATACTTGTATATCTGCTTTGCTTGATGTGCTCTAAAACCTTGTTTTCTCAATAGCTTGTAGAACATCTGGTGTAGCTGATTGATACTTGGTAGTTTATCCAGCTCCCATAATGCGTCTATAACGTATTGTATTGCTCTCCGAGTCATGTAGAGCTCTTCACGTAGTTCTTCCAGAGAACCTTCAATAAGAACTCCCCGAGCTTTCAAGGTTAACATGTACTCTCCTCGGGGAACCACTCTAGCCAAAAGAGTGGTGCTCCCCCTCATCGAGGACACCAAGTATTATCTTGAATATAAGTGTATATAAACTTATTGTTTCTCCCCTAGCAGCTTCTCTATATTTACTGGTAGTGTTTCCTGTAGGAATTTTTTGTTGCGTTTTACTAGTTTCTTTACTTTATGGCTTCGTTTACCATATATTTTCCCAGCGAATGAGGCTATTATTGCTAGAAAGTCTTCTACTAGTTCTTCTAGTGGTTCTTTCTCTTCATGTAGTACTTCCTCTATTCTTACGCCGTATTTCTCGAAGAAGAACTGTAGATACTCATACCCAAATCTTGTTAGTCTATCACGATATGTTATGAGTACAGCATCTACTCTCCTATCAACAACCATTTTCATGAGTTTCTTTAATCCCCTACGTTCCTCTTTTAACCCACTACCCACATCGGTTATTATATCTACTATGATGTATCCCGCCTCGTTAGCATACTTCTTTAGTAGCTCTACTTGTCGGTCAAGGTCTCCTTGCTCCTTCTGCTTGCTAGAGCTTACACGAGCATAAATAACTGCCTTAACCCTTTCTATTCTTTTCTCTTCACCCTTTAATCTCTCGATTTCACTACGTGGAATTAAGTAGCGACCACTAGGACTACGAATAACTTTTATTCTTCCCTCCCTTATCCATCTCCACAAGGTAATATATGATACACCGAGAATCCTGCAAACATCACGAGGACTAAGAAACTCCTCCACCACCCACACCATCAAAACATATAAAAACATATACAATCATATAAATTTCGCTACGGCTCTGTGGTGTTTAAGGAGATTTCTGGGGGATCTACGTCTATATGAAGCATGGTCGTGATTGGTGTTACTTAGGTCCGTTAGGTAGTGTGGACTTATCAAGTGTTCTTACTGACTTAACGGGTTACCACACCTTTACCACTAAATTAGCGGGTTTCATTAGGTCTAGGTGGGGTTCAGACAGAATGAAGGTCTCTACACCATTCACCATAGGTCTCGCATTACTGTTGACCGCCTACGGAGTTGGGCTTGGTGGACCTAACTACGGTAATTACGTATTGGCGTTAGTGTTGCTATCAACACTATCGTTCCTTCTAGCTATAGCTACTTATGAATCCATTTATTCGAAGTTAAAGAGCTATATGGGGCTATCAGGGGTGATGTCTAAGGGGTTAATGCCCTACACACTACTTACGGCTGCGTTAGTGTTCTTCACGGTCATCATCACAATACCTTTAGAGGCGCCAATAAAGCTTGAGCTCACTTACCACCCCCCACCTTACGTAGGTATTGAGAGTGTACGTACGGCTATCCCCATCACATCAGTAATAATTACGTCATTAGTCGTGACGTACCTCTCAAGACCCTTAATAAATAGTTTAAGGAGTTATCTAACATATATAGTCTTGTCCACACTGGTAGGTTATGCAGCATTACTAACGTTACCACTAATTCAGTTCGGTATTAATGTACTTGCAGAACCATCCACACTCACGTACTTAGCAGTATCAGTAGGCACTGCATTAGTAATTACGGCGGCCTTAATAACCATATTTACAGTCTCATTAAGCGTTCTAAAGAGAGTAGTTAAAATGTAAAGGACTTAACTTAATTTATGGAAGCTCCATGAGACCTTCATTAATCCTTATGTAGTATTTCATTATATTCTTACTTTATCACCGGCCCTCAATGTGAGTAGCTTAGTGGGGTATTTCCTCGCTAAGTACTCTCTTGCACGTACGCCTGAGCAATGTAGTGGTACTACATACTCGGCTTTACTAGCTACGTAATCTAACTGAGTAATGCGTGGTTCATGAAAACCCCCAATAACCATATAAACTTTACTCACCCCTGTTATGTTAATAGATCTATCAATGATTACTTTAAGACCTGGATGGGAACATCCAACAACGATTACGAGTCCCTTACCCTTAATTATGAAGACTAGTGAATGCTCTCTTAACCCCCAAAGACAAAGCCTTAAAGGACCTGTAGACCAAGCCGAACTACTTATCTGCTGAGGTTCATTAATGACTATAGGTCTTAACCCCCAACTCTCCAAATATCCATACCCCCCTGGAGGTATGTAAACCGTGAGTGAGGGACATACCTGACCTACGTACTTAAAGCCCCCGTAGTGATCCCCGTGATGGTGGCTTAAGAAGGCAAAGTCTAGTTTAGTTAGGTCTATACCTAACCTACTGGTGTTATACCTAAGTACCTCACCACTAGTACCGGAGTCAAATAAAGCCCTCCATTCGTTAGACTCTATGTAGAGACTGAGCCCCCACTCACTAAGAAACCCCTCCCTTGAGTAATTATCTACTAAGACATATATATAGGCACTACCCAGACCCACTACTAGCACCTACCAAATTTAAAATACCTTCAAGCTTATTAATTAAGTCCTTAATAGTATCCTTCTTAGCCACCTTCCTTTAATCATTAACACACTCCTAAGACCTTACATGCATATCAAGTACTCCACGATAACTCTTAACTCTAAATCACTCAAGTATTTTTCTCAAAGCATTTTTGATTCTGTAGAGTTTATAAGAGGCTACAGGTTTAAATCTCCATAAAGCGCTCTCTAAGAAATCACCTAATAGTACCTTAGAGTAAACCCTACCCTTAGAATGCTTCTTCTTAAGAACTTCCTCAGTTAACTCTTCATTCTCTAGGTCCTTCCTCACGTTAAACTCTAAAGAGTTTTGTATAAGCAGTGAGTGCATGAAACTTTAGGTAAATTATTGATGTATGCTGGGTGTATGAGCCCATACTTCTTAACCACGAACATTGCGTCAGTTAACGTCGTGAACTCAACAGGGTAAATCTCTTAGCACTTGTGGTAAAGCCTTCCTTTAACCTCTTGACGGGTCTTAAAGCCCTCTTAGGAGAACCAAAACCCTATCAGTCACTCTCTCAATAACTCCGGGGTTGCCCTCAATTATATCTCTTTTAAGATGAGTACACCTCCTATTACTCTTCCTCGGTAGACCTACTCACTTAAGTAACTTCCTCACATATCTCCTCCTAGGCTCTAAAACTTCTACACCAATGCCTAACCTACTATCAACATACTCAACAAATCTTAGGCTTCTTTGAGCCTCAAGGTAAAGCATATATACATATATAACCCTTGACTTAAAGTCTATTTATTTCTAGAGCCCTAAGGTGAGTATTCAGGGTATAGCTTAGTCACGTAACCATTTAAGCAATCCTATTAATCAATGTCTTTAGTACCATAACTTTCAATTGATAATAAATATGGGTGGTATCAGAACCAGTATTGTGACGCTTCAGTCTCCCTAACCTTATCCTCATCAGAAAACCTCCACTTACCCCTAAGGTCAAGTATTACGAGACCTAACTCACCACCAAGCCTATCACTAATAAGTACCTCATACTCTAAATTAGATATCATTATATCACACCTCACCGGACCTACCCTCCTATCATTAGTCTCAACATATACTTCAGCAGCATTAGGCACTAGGTAATTCCTTACTGGGCCACCAGCAGTACCTACCTCGATAAGGTAAGCATCGTTAGGCGGAGGCCAGAGACCTAACTCAATAGCTAATTTACGCGGTATCAGCAATTGCGGTGTCTCAGCCTCAAACCCTGAGTTTACTAGGGCTGATGTAATTACCTCCTTACTCGCCCTTAGGGACCTTACCCTTAGCTTGACCCTTACTGCCATAAACATCACCTAATCTCTTTAGGGGGTATATATGACCGATTCTCCTCTTAATAGGGTATATATGACCAATCCTACCCTTAAGTTTACGAATCCTCACTCAATCTAACCTCATAACCTAGTATTCCCTCAAAACTTTTAACTCATTCATAATTAAGCCGGTAAATACCTTTACATACACTATCACCGTTAAGTAACTTAATGCTTTAAAACTCTAAGAATTACTACAACCTACACTAACTACTAACGCTTAACTTATAGGGGGTTGGCGCTTTCTTAAGACTCACTCTCTCCTGGCAAGCATCACTATAGCTATAATTATTTATAATTATTACTTACTACGATTATTATGGCTAATATTATAGCCATGGTTTGAATGATTACTTCAAAGATGCTAGGTATTGGCAGGGTTTTTGATTTCGTAATTGCTGGTGTAGGTATTGTAGGTGATTCGTACGTTGTTGTGGCTGTATGAGTAGGGGTCTTTGTTGCTATAGTTTTCGTGGTTGTTGGTTATGTGGTTATGTGGTTACGCATGTGATGGGTGGAGCTGATGTCTCCATAGCTATGGAGGTGACTGTTTTGGTTGTTGCGACCCCCTTAGTTGAGGCTAGGCCCGTTAGCCTATCACTTATAATGAAATATAGACCCCATAAGAAGCCAGTATTAACGCTAAGCAAGCCACCTATAATGACATTTGCAGCACTAAGTACCTCCTGCTAATCCACCTTCAATACGTAAGTTATAAATACACCTAAACACAAATACCTAACCAAGTAATAAACGCTAAAGATATTCATGAATATTTATGTTAGGTAAATTCATGTTTACTTGAAGACCCGCAACATGTGTTTCTTTATTAACATATCCTTGGTATTATGCCATCAAAATGTTTATCAAAACTCATAATGTTATCTATGTTATGTTTCTTCATAAGCGCTATTGATGTAGCATCTGTGAGACTTAACCCTCTACTTATATACCTCCTAAATATCCGCCAAGCATTCATGAAAACTACTCTATCTACATACAGTATCCGTAGTTTAGTTGATGATAGTATGAAGTTCCCTATATCGATAGCTATTTCAGGTCTTTTAGTTCTTACTAAAGCAACCGTTACCGCTTCATCGAACACGTAATCGGATGTATACATAGTGCCGTACTCTCCTCTTAAAGCTTTTCTCAAGAGACTAACCGCTCTTTCGTGATTAATGTCACTTTTATTCCTTGCTGCTACGAATATACCTGTATCTATGAATATCGCCAATATCATCACCGTATAAGGACTCATCTATTCTTATAGATGAATCTTTAACACCCCAGTCAAGGGGTTTCTCTAGGAGTTCCAACATAGGGTCTATTTGCTCTTTCTTAGATATGAACTTGCTTACGAGTGTTTCCTCCTCCTCAAGACCAAATTCTATCAACTTCTCAAGAATATCATGAAGACTTGCTTTAATTCCACGAAGTCTAAGACGTGCCTGAAGCTCCTCAAGTTTTTTCTTAGCTTCAACCTTAAGCTTAACAGTCGTATACGTACATTTCACCATGTAGAAAAGTATACTAAGTAGTATATAAATAAAAATTAATGAAATCTATAGTACAATCCTATTAGATTAAGCAGTATAGTGATGTAAGAGTTATTGAAGAGTTTTGTTGGAGAGTTGAAGATTAGTCTTTAAAGGGTCTTGAGGAAAGGGAGTTTAAGTTCCATATGTTTACTTCATATACGTTAATTCTTGATCCCTATCTTTACTTCAATACTAGCTTAATGTTTGGGGTTGCTTCTTTCTTTAATATTTCAAAGTGTTTATCGCTAGCTATTAACGTAAGGCTTCTGTTATATGCTTGTGCCGCTATGATAAGGTCTACGGCAGGTATTGGGTTACCTTTTCTGCGTAATAAGGTTTGCCATTTAATTGCTAGGTGGTAATCTCTTTTCTCTGGGTATAATATCTTTGATGCGTAGTTAAGTGCTGGTGGGTACTCTATTACTGTGAGGACCGATATATAACCCGGTATTTTTTGTCTGTCTCTGGCTACGATCCTTATTACTATGCTTGTGTCATAGAGAGCCTCTTCCATTCCTTTTCACCCATAGCTTGATAATACTTCAGTTCTTCCTCGTAATCTTTAGGTTCTAAATCCTTAGGATCAACCCCTTGAGCTATGATTACTTCTAATAATTCCTTCGCATCAACAACTGTTCTTAATTCTTCAAGCTTTTCAAGGTACTCCTCAATACTCCTCCTAACGACTTCACTCCAATTAATCTCCTTATACTTCCTCATTCTCTCAGCTAACTTACGTGGAATACGTATAGTAAAAGTGACTGACACGCACAAACACCAACATACATATACAAACAAAACTAATAAACCCTATACCTTTAAGGCAGGTTAAAATAATGGGCCATAGTCCCGGACTTTCAGTACTGGTCTGACAAAGCACTCTTGCAAGGATAGGATTACATACCCTTTCTGGAACCTTAGATAATTACTGAATAAGATGATTAGAGTACGATGATGATTTAAGGTGGCAAATCATGTAAAGGTACCAGAGGAAATGAAGATTAAAATCTTTTGGATTTTCTTAGTCCACACAATATCAAAACGAGAGTATTAAACTTCTTAACTAAGGTAAAGCTTATGGAATTCTTTAGTAAATACATATGAAGATTTAGGTAATGTGGTCTATGAAAAAGAGCCTTAACCAGTAAGTACGGTGGTTATGACCCACAACATATCTCACTTTCTTTGCTCTATCTAAGGATATCTAGATTATACGTATATCGTAAAGTACCGCCTCACCCCACTCCTTTACCCCGTTAATGACTGTATGTGCTACTAGGCGTAGTGGGTATTTACCTCTAGGTAGGGAGCTTGGTATTTTCGCTTCAAGTAGGTACGCTTTAGTTAAGCATTTCACCCCATAGTCTTTAATGGAGTACTCTATTTTACGCATTGTTCTCACTTCAAGTTTCTGCTCACCTAGATATACCTCAACATCACTTTTTCTTAGAGGGGTCAAGATATCTAAACCACAGATATCCTTAATGTCAATACCTCCCTTACTTTCATATATAGTCTTTAGTATCCCACTAGTGTATGCTATGTCCCACGCGACGAAGTGAATCATGAGAGTTCTCTCAGGGGTCTCCATAGCAGATAGGCGATATATCTCAATCTTATCAAACCTAGCATCTAACCTAAACTCTGGAGGTTCGATAGGTACGTTCCATCCATAGAACTCTAACGTATTTCTTCCGTAACCCCCATCACATATGAATGCGTGGTGGTAGATTGCTTTAGGGGCGTATAGTTCATAACGCCCATCCTCACCTACCCTCACTATAGCACCACCTACAGGAAAGCCATAAGGTGATACAAGCTGGACGTAGCCTTTACGTGGCCTCCCATGAAAATCAGTTATCCTTCCGTAAACACGTACTTGAGGAGGTAACTCCAAATCCTCAGCTATAGAACCTATCACTAACCTAGCGTACCTAGCTTCAGGGAGCTTATGAGGTAAGGCCCTACTATCAATGACTACTTCAGGAAGTAAGGGATCACTTAAATGCTTTAACCTCCCATCAACACTATATAGCTTCCTCATAGATTCATCATATAAGACCAAACTATACTCACGGCCATTTAACTCACTCAATATTCTAACATTACTAATAGATCTATGGGAGATAGCTAGCCCTATACGTGGCTTACTTCTATAACATACTTCAGGTTCTTTAATGTATGGTACTACACCATAACAATCCTCAAATACATCGTTATTAAATACAAAGACATGGACATCAAGACCTAACTTACTAAGGCCCTTATTCATAAATACTCCCCCTAACCTCCTGCTACGTGGAGAATTAGGAATACATAGATAATATTCATTGAATGTGTCCTTACTCGTAATTACATGGTGGATTACGTATGTTGTTTAAGTACGTCTTTTATGGTTATGAAGATGACGGTGAGTAATGCTATGTATGCTATAATTAGGAACGTTACACATAGGGGCAGACCCAGAACACCCACCAGAATTTTTGCCTTACTTAACGTTGTGTAAGGTATAACTACCTTAAGCACTAACGCTAAAGCTATGGCTAATGAAAGCCCTACCATGAAGCCCTTAACACCGTAAGCACGCCATAACGTAAACCATATAGCGATAGGTATGAGGATCTCAACAACATAAAATAGCGCTACAGAAAGGGATAGTCCACCACCAATACCCCTACTAACGCACTCCCCATACTCTAGGTAAGAAAAGTAAGCATGAACACCCATAAGGCGTAGGAAACAATAAATACCTTAAACCTTTACCCACTAGAACCTAATGAAGTAGGTGAATTCATAATACCGCCCCTCCCCACAACTTACATATATTACTATATACTCTTATATTTTCGGTGCCTTAAGCTTAGATTTATTAAGGTACCTAACCTACGTGAATGAGTGTTCGATACGGTAATTTAGGGTAGGTATGCTCAGTAGGTAATTATCTGGGTGTTCTTCAATATACTTACTTCCAGTATTTAGGTGGTTCACTACGTCTTAACATGTCTTTAGGCTCCCACCTAAATCTCCATAGACCCCTACCTACGTCTTCTAGAGCTAGCCCTAATTCACTAATCATCTTATCACTGATCAATACCTCATCAGCTATTGGGGATATAACCACATCAGCAACAACTTCAGGGGTTTCTGCATCAGGCACAACCACACATACTCTACATGCCCTAGGCACTACCCATACTCTTAAGGGACCACCGGCAGTCTCAAACTCTGTCTCCTCGAAATCTGGTTTTGGGGGCCATAACCCAATTACTTGCGCTAGCTTTATAGGTACCAGTAACTGAGGTGTTTCTGCTTCATAGCCGCTATTAGCTAGAGCACTAGTCTCTACTACCTTACCATCTCTCTTTATCCTTAACCTTACCCTTATGACCATAAGCTACAGCACCCCTAAAGGCCTTTATCCTACCGATCCTAGTTCTATGATCCCTAATGAGACCAATAAACACCTTACCCATAGATATATCCAAGACTAAATTCATTAGGTAGGTAATAAAGTCTACTACGTAACCAATCAAGTACTAAGTATTTATATTGAATGTGTAGCTATACCTTAACTTACATCAGCACCATACGTTTTAATGAAATCCTCCTCATATACCACGCTCCCTAAATCCTCACCTAAGTTCTTTAAGAAGTTAATTAGGGTTGTAAGCAGTTTATGAGGTAAAGGTTTTTATAGGTCTATGTAGGTCTTTTTATTCTGGAGTAGGAAGTTGGAGCGTCATTATAGTACTAGGGAGGTTTGTGAGGTTCTAGGTATTGCTAATCGCACTCTTCGTAGATGGATAAAGGAAGGTAGAATCAGAGCAGTCAGTATTGGTGGTAGGTGGAGAATACCTGAGAGCGAGGTTAAGCGTATTCTTGGGCAACCAGTAGAAGAGATAAAGACTCCTAGAGTAGCTCGTGTTGTAATATATTCTCGTGTAAGTGGCGCTAACCAGAAAAAGGAGCTAGAGAATCAAGTAGAGGCACTAAGGAAGTATGCAGAGCAGAACAACTGGAAGCTAGTAGGGATTGTCAAAGACATTGCTAGTGGTCTTAAAGAAGATAGAAGGGGGCTATGGAAGCTAGTAGATATGGCTAAGAAACACGAGTTCGATGTACTACTAGTGGCTTATAGAGATAGATTAACAAGGTTTGGATTCAAATACCTTGAAGAACTATTCAAGGCTTATGGAGTAAAAGTCATAGTAGCTTTCCAAGAACCAGCTAAGGACTTCTACCAAGAACTGGTAGAGGACTTGATAGATATAGTTACATCATTCACTTCAAGAATCTACGATAAGCGTAGCCACAAGTATAGGAAGGTAGTGGAAGCAGTTGAACAAGCAATTAAAGACCCTTGAAAGAACAGTAGTGCTAGTATCATTACCATTGACCAAGACCAAGATTAACATACTTAAACATATCTAAGAAGTCTATGGTAAAATCCTCGCTGAAGCACTAGAGTACATGTGGAACAACAACATCAGTTCTTGGACAAAAGCTAAGAACCTCCTCTACAGAAGGTTTAGGATGAAATACCCAGAGATACCAACACATTATATACATGAAGCTATTCGTGATGCTTCTCAGAGACTTAAGAGTTTCAAGAAGCTCAAGAAGAAAGGATTAGCTAAAACCAATAAGCTCATGATTAGGAGATGGAGTGTTGGATGTGATAACCAGTTATGGAAGCTATCATTTGAGGGAGTAAGGTTAGCAACACATGACGGTTGGATAAATATTCCATTATATTTCCATAAACTGTTCTGGAGATGCTATAATGGGGGATGGACTCTTAGAAGCTCTGCTAGATGGAAGCTCGTAGGGAGTAAGCTGTACCTCTATGTAGTATTCATGAAGAATATAGAGGTTAGAAGTGTGTATTCAGCTAAAATCTATGGTATTGATATTAACGAAAATAATGTAACGATATACTGCTATCCCGAGAATAAGGCAATAACCATAATTACTAACTTATCAAAGATAGTGCTTGGATACGCTTATAGAAGAGCAAGGATACAGCAAAAATGGAGTAAACTCTTTGGTGTTAAAGATAATAGGAGACTTAAAATAGCGTTGAGAAAACTTAGAGAAAGAAATGTTAAAAGAGATATTAAGCAGAAACTTGCTAGACTTACTATTGATATTCTTAAGGATGGCGTAGTTGTTCTTGAAAAATTACCTAAGAGATTCTAAGACAAGGTTCTTGAGAAAAGTAGGAAATTAAATGGACTCGACGCTCATAGGTTAAAGCAGTCAAGCATTCGTGGATTACATAAGTTGATAATCGAGAAACTAGAGGAACACGGCATTCTCTATGTCTTAGTTAATCCTTCTCATACTTCCTCTATATGTCCTATTTGTGGTTCTAAACTTATTCTGATGATGGGCTTTGCCCAGAGGAACGGGTGGAAACCAAGACTTATGAGGTGTCCTAGATGTGGTTTTCATTCATGATAGAGACGTTATAGGTGCTATGAACCTAGTTAGAAAGTACCTCCTAGATGTGGGGGGTCATGCTGTCTGCCTCCCGAACGGTGTCCATGACCCCCATGTAGAGTGGCTTGTAACCACAATGAAACATGGGGTAGAGACACAACCCGTCCTAGCGAGACCTACAATGACCTAGGACAGGAAACGGTTATATCCCTCGTTAGGAATTTCAGATTTCTGGTTAAGGATGTTATGTAAAGAAGCAAGTCTATTAAATCTTTAAACCCCTAGACACAGTTAATAGTAGAAAACCATGTTTTCTTTCAAGCTTGTAGGTATCAATGTGAAGTTCGATAACCCTATTATCTTCCACCTTAGGCAGTGATGGTGATAATAATCTATTCTTTTCTTCTTTAGCAGTCGTTTCCATTTGTCCAGTAGCTTCCTATAGCTACGGTACACTATCCTCCTTCAACCCGCTAGCCACGTCAGTTATCACGTCAACAACTTTATATCCCTTGGCAGAGCAATAACTTCTCAACCTTCTAATCTGCCTATCAAGATTGCTGTCCTTCTTCTGCTTATGAGAGCTAACTCTAGCATAGATAATAGCTCTTACCTCGCCTGGCTTCCCCCCAAAGGAATCGCTTAAGCTCACTCTCAGGTATCATCCATAGCTTACCAATCCTTCTAGCTTTTAGCTTACCAGATTTAACCCACTTCATAACAGCTACAGTAGAAACATTAAGCATCCTAGCAACTTCAGATACCTTATATAGTCGCTCCACTACTCATTCATTATAAGTAATGTATTTAAATGTCACTCAAATTTCTAAAATAGCTCAAGTAATCAAATGAGCGAGTAGTCTATCTCCTTTATTGCGGTTTCTCCTAGGACATATTTCCCTAAACTTCCTACGGTCTTTTCAAGTGAGTCCCATACACTTAGGTTAAATAAGCATCCTGGGTCAGGTCCTAGTGGGTCGTTAAGGTAGGCGTATGCCCTGGCTCTACAGCCTCCACAGACGTTCTTGTAAGGACATCGCCCACATGTGCCTTTTAAGTTCTCTTTATCCCTAAGCTTAAGTAGTAGTGGGGTCTTCTGCCATATGTGCTTAAAGCTTTTATATCGAACATTCCCAACGACTATGGGCAAGAACACACATGGGGTTACGTCTCCATTTGGCTGTATAGCGCAGTATATCCTACCAGCACCACAACCCCCTATGAACTCGGCTAGTGCCGTTACCCCAGGATCTGATCTAGCTACAAAGTGCGTCGGTGCCGCAACTTTACCCCCACTACATTGGAGTACTACCCTACCGTATTGGGGTGCTGTAGATAATACCTCTAATCCCCTCCTCCTAGACTCAAAATATAGCTTCCTGAGGACGTTTTCCCTTAATATAGGGTCTAAGTCTAGATCCATTATTTCCTTACCCCTACCTACAGGTATGAAGTTAAAGAAAACCACTCTCTTCACACCTATGTCTTCAGCTAAGTCAAGAATATCATCTATTTCAGTAATGTTATGCCTAGTAAGGGTCACGGCCATAGCCGCAGACATGTTCAACTTTACAGCGTTTTCTAGAGCCTTAACAGCTCTCTTCCAAGACCCCTCAACACCTCTAAACTCATCATGTTTTCTAGGGTTAGCGCTATCTATAGATACCTCAACGTACCTTAAACCAGAGTCCTTAACCTTCTTTAGAAAGTCCATATCAGCGAATTTCCATCCATTGGTGGCTACAGCAACATACATGCCTTTAGATGAAGCCACCTTAACCACAGGTAAGAAGTCCGGGTGAATTGTAGGTTCACCACCACTTAATGCTATTGAAGGAACTCCAACTTTATCAAGTTCATCAATTAATTTAAGTTTCTCCTTTAGGGTTAATTCATTAGATAGGGGCTTACTAGCATTCTGATAACAATGCTTACATCTTAAATTACACATATTTGTAAAATTCCAAACAACCATAAAGGGAGCTAGTAATTTCTGAGGGACTGTAACCCCATAAACACCAATGCTTTGAAGAACTAAAGCAACACCTCTCCTTAAGGCAGGGTCCTTAAATGCCTCAATAACATCCTCCTCCCTGCCTCCCATGATATTAATACCTAACTTCACTAAGTTATTTAGCAATACTGATAAGAACTTCACCTCTATAGGGCACTTAATATTAAGACCGCAGTACATGGATAATGCATGATATATGGCTGTATTACGTACCTCTCTATCTCCATAATAACACCTTACCTCCTTATTTCCTAACATTAAAAATGATCTAGCCATGAAATTACCTAAGAGTAGCTTAAACGTGGCAAATAGTGCAGGGATACCTCCTCTCCTACTATGCTTCTTAAGCCTCAATAACATCACCTTATTAAAAGCTTTTCAAATACGTAACTTCCTAACTCTTTTAGCAAAATACGTATTAGTTCGTGAAACCTTCCCTCCTTTAATTCTCTCCAAAGGAACCCTAATCTTAGGTAGAATTTATAATAAGCTTTCTTTAAGTATCTATATATGGTTTGTGGGTTAAGGTGAAAACCCCTCATCACAGGCTTTAAGGTCGTGTAGTGCTCCCAATCTGTATCTACTATTAAATTATTTTCCTTAGCAAAGTTATAAAGTGGCGTACCGGGATACGGTGTGACTATAGTGAACTGAGCATAGCTAGGGTCAAGCTCTATAGCGAACTTAATCGTGTTCTCTAAATCCTCTACTCTTTCCCAAGGAAAACCAAGCATGAAGCTTCCAGTAGCGAAACCTCTTAACTCCTTCACCCATCTGAAGACTCTCCTTACCTGATCAAGCGTTATTCCCTTCCCTACTTTATTTAGTGTTTCTTGCGACGCCGACTCAACACCGAAATAAAGTGCTACGCAACCATTATCATATAGGAACTTAAGGTAGTCCTTATTCACATGATCCACCCTAGCACCAGCAGTAAATACTATGTCTAGACCTCTCTCACGGATCTCCCTAATAAATTCATGGGTAAACCTCCTATTTGATACTAACTCATCATCCGTAAAGACTATGTACTTAGCCTTGTACTTATCAACAATCTCCTCAACCTCATTAACAACGTTTAAGGCACTCCTAAACCTAATTCTCCTACCCCAGAAGTATGATGTAGAGCAGAATATACATCCGTAAGGGCATCCCCTACTAGCCATCACATGAGCCACTCTTATAGACTTATTGAATAACGTGTATTTATCCATAGGTAATAGATGCCTTGCGGGAGATGGTACTTTATCAAGGTCAAGAATATAATTCCTTAACTGCGTGGTTATAACCTTACCTTCTTTATTTTTAAAGGCTATTCCTCTAACCTTCTTAAGCACCTCTTCACTAGATCCATACTTTTCAATAACCTCTACTAGTTCCCTAATAGTTTCTTCCCCTTCACCTCGAACCACGATATCTATACCATTGCTTAATGCCTCCTTATACAGGAATGTTGGGTGAATACCCCCCGCAATAATTACTATGTCATTAAGCTCTTCTTTCAAGAGCTTTGCGGTCCTATATGCCTTAGGAGCTAAAGGTGTCTGTATAGATAATCCTATGATGTCTGGCTTAAACTCCTTTACCTTAACCATGAATTCTTTAGTACTAATCCTAAGGGTTGGCGAGTCTATTATAGTGACTTTATGCCCTAAAGACTCTAATACCGAAGCGACGTACCCTAAACCTAGAGGAGGAGCTCTTATACCTGTGACCTTATATATTTCGCATTCATGGCTATCTGGCGGTAAAGCTAAGAGTACCCTCATTTCCATTATTGGTAAGTGATTCGAAATTAATTGAATTGTCTGAATAATTTTTCATTAAGGGTTAAGGCTACTCGCCCTTAAACATCCCATGAGTTAATATTAATTATGCTTGTTAGAACTATATACATTGGGGTTAATCATTCGTAGGGACTACGTTAAATTAATAATTAAAGGTATTGAGAGGCAAACCTTACTCTGTACGAAACATAATCTATGGTGCATAGACCCGCCCGCCCTAACCTCAGGTATGATTAGATCCATGTATAAAATGTCTGACCACGCCATAGAGAATTTCTGGAGATATGTTGAGGAGTACTTAGTAAGTAAGACCCCTATTGAAATATTTAAAATTA